>OATA01000610.1_pt1 | contig 34307 bp, 29 predicted proteins | sample 1516451 | NCBI WGS metagenome assembly OATA01 (sample SAMEA2579905, study PRJEB22360) | human gut metagenome | biome: human gut; feature: human-associated habitat; material: faeces | place: Denmark | collected 2008/2010 | reverse complement strand
GGCCATCAAAAAGGCAGGTGTTATAAATCCTCTAATGCTTCTTGATGAGCTTGATAAAATGGGAAGCGACAGTTTGCATGGAGATGTATCATCTGCTATGTTAGAGGTACTTGACCCAGAACAGAACGCAACATTTACAGATCACTATCTTGAGGTACCGCTTGATCTTTCCGATGTATTATTTGTCGCAACAGCAAATAATTTACAGACAGTTCCGCAGCCATTACTTGATCGTATGGAGATCATAGAGGTCAGCAGCTATACTGAAAAAGAAAAATATCAGATTGCCAGTCGTTTTCTGCTTCCAAAGCAGATTGAAGAGGCAGCGCTGCCAGAAGGTCTATTAAGAGTGGATCAGAGTGCACTTGAAAAGGTGATAAGCGGATATACAAAAGAGGCGGGTGTTCGTGGACTTGAAAGACAGCTTGCTATTATTTGCCGCAAGGCTGCTCTAAAATATCTTGAGGAAAACTGCGAACAAATTGAAGTCACACCAGACAATTTATCAGATTATTTAGGCAGAGAGCGCTTCCGCAAAGAAGAAATAGCAGCAAAGGGCGAGCCAGGAATTGTCAGAGGTTTGGCATGGACAAGTGTAGGTGGTGTAACTCTTGAAGTTGAAGTAAATGTAACACCAGGTAAGGGTCAGATGAAGCTGACAGGAAAGCTTGGTGATGTCATGAAGGAGTCAGCGCAGGCAGCACTTAGCTGTGTACAGAGTGTGGCAGGTGAGTATGGTATTGAAAGTGATTGGTTTGAAACACATGATATACATATTCATATTCCAGAGGGTGCAGTGCCAAAGGATGGTCCGAGTGCCGGAATTACGATGGCAACGGCAATTCTTTCTGCAGTAACAAATCGTGCAGTGCGGCCGGATGTAGCAATGACTGGTGAGATTACGCTTCGTGGTCGTGTACTTGCGATTGGTGGCTTAAAGGAAAAACTTCTCGCGGCGAAGGCAGCAGGTGCAACGCTTGTATTTGTGCCGGCTGATAACCGTGCAGATTATGAGGAGTTGACAGATGAAGTAACAACAGGGCTGTGTGTGCGCTTTGTAACGCATATGCGCGAAGTTATAAAGGAGGTTTTTGAGGCATGATTATCAAATCAGTCAATCTGGAGACAGTCTGCGGTATAACGAGCAAGCTTCCAGAAAATGAATTTTCAGAATTTGCATTTGCGGGAAAATCAAATGTAGGAAAGTCTTCTTTGATTAACGGTCTGATCAGCCGTAAGGCATATGCGCGTACATCAGCAGAGCCGGGAAAGACACAGACGATTAATTATTATAAGGTCGAGTATCGCGAGAAGTCTCAAAAAGAGATAGAAGCACAAGGCCTTGACGCTTCCTATGCGCAGGAAAAAAGTGTTTATTTTGTTGACCTGCCAGGATATGGCTTTGCAAAGGTTTCAATGGAAACAAAGGAAAAGTGGGGAAAAATGATAGAGAGCTATCTGCACACCTCAAAGCCGTTAAAGGGAGTATTTTTGCTCGTAGATATTCGTCACAAGCCGTCCGCAAACGACTGCCAGATGTTTGACTGGATGGTTAACTCAGGCTTTTCACCAGTTGTCATTGCAACAAAGCTAGATAAGATTAAGAGAAGTCAGCTTTCAGCAAGAGTAAAGGAGATACGAAGTACACTTGGAATGAAATCAAGTGAGGTATTAATCCCGTTTTCTGCTGAGACCAAGCAGGGACGCGAGGAGATCTGGGCGTATATAGATAGTAAGAATAAGGAAGAAGAATAGTTTTTACTTGCAGTTTCTCCACATTTATGTTATACTTCACTGTGAATTATCAGATATTCGAGATAGGAGGATGAAGATATGAAGGAAACTAAGACCTTAACAAGCAAGACTTTGCAGAACACCATGGCAAAGGGTGGCTGTGGCGAGTGCCAGACTTCTTGCCAGTCCGCATGTAAGACTTCCTGTACAGTAGGAAATCAGAGCTGCGAAAACAACAAGTAATTTTTCTGGACTTGGTTGATGGAAAGCCGGGGAGGAAACTCCTCGGTTTTCCATTGTATGCATTTTTATGAAGAAGGATAAAGATAAGAAAGGTTGAATAGTAGTGATACATCAATATAAGAGCCATGGCTACAACATTGTTATGGATGTAAACTCCAGCGCTGTACATGTAGTAGATGACGTGGTATATGATATGATTCCTGTATATGAGAAGCAGGAAGATAAGGAAGCCATTTTTGCTTCTCTTGACAGTTATCCAAGAGAAGAGCTTGAGGCGGCCTACGAAGAGATCACCCGTTTAAAGAATGAGGGAATGCTGTATACAGAAGATATTTATCAGAAGTATATGACAGACTTCAAAAAGAGAAAAACGGTAGTGAAGGCACTTTGCCTGCATATTGCCCATGATTGTAATCTTGCCTGCAAGTATTGTTTTGCTGAGGAAGGTGAGTATCACGGACGTCGTGCACTTATGAGCCTTGAGGTCGGCAAGAAGGCACTCGACTTTTTAGTTGCAAACTCTGGAAACCGCAGAAATCTTGAGGTCGATTTCTTTGGTGGTGAGCCTCTTATGAACTGGGATGTCGTAAAAGAGCTTGTAAAATATGGAAGATCTCTTGAAAAAGAGCATAATAAGCTGTTTCGTTTTACACTGACCACAAACGGTGTGCTTTTAAACGATGAAGTAATGGAATTTTGTAATAAAGAGATGAGCAATGTAGTGCTTAGTCTTGATGGAAGAAAAGAAGTAAATGATAAAATGCGTCCTTTTAGAAACGGAAAGGGAAGCTATGATTTAATCGTTCCAAAATTCCAGAAGTTTGCAGAAAGCCGCAATCAGACAAATTATTATGTCAGAGGAACATTTACAAGAAATAATCTTGATTTTTCAAAGGATGTGCTTCATTATGCTGATCTTGGTTTTAAGCAGATGTCTATGGAGCCGGTTGTTGCATCACCAGAGGATGATTATGCAATCCGCGAAGAAGATCTGCCGCGTATCCTTGAAGAATATGATAAGCTTGCTGATGCTTATTTGGAATATCGTAAAGCTGGAAAGGGATTTAATTTCTTCCACTTTAATATTGATTTGACACAGAGTCCATGCGTGGCAAAGCGTTTGTCAGGCTGTGGTTCTGGAACAGAATATCTGGCTGTCACCCCGTGGGGTGATTTCTATCCGTGCCATCAGTTTGTTGGACAGGAAGAGTTTTTACTTGGAAATGTTTATGATGGTATTGTAAAGCAGGATATATGCGATGAATTTAAACAGTGCAATGTATATGCAAAGCCAGCCTGTCAGAATTGCTTCGCGAAGTATTATTGCAGCGGCGGCTGTAATGCAAATGCATACAACTTCACAGGTTCTATCACAGGTTCCTATGATGTTGGATGTAAGATGCAGCAGAAGCGTATCGAGTGTGCCATCATGATTAAGGCAGCGCTTGCTGACATGGAAGAAGAGACAGGGGCATCTGCTGATGTTGCCGGTGAAATCTCCCACGTGTGTTAACATGAATTAGTACGGATCTTAGATCTGTATGAAAAAGGAGACTATCTTAGACAGCCTCCGAATAGAGAAGGAGATAGAAAGATGAGCAAGAAAAAAGGGATTATCCGTCTGGTTGTGCTTTTGGCAGTCATCGCATTTGTCGTATACACAGCCGTCAGCGGCCTTGGAAGTGATCGTTCAGGAAGTTTAAACGACATCAGCCTTGGTCTTGACCTTAGAGGCGGTGTCAGCATCACCTATGAGGCAGTAGGCGATGTAAACAGCCAGGATATGTCCGACACGAAGGCAAAGCTTGAAAAACGTGTGCAGGATTATTCAACTGAAGCACAGGTTTATTTTGAGGGATCTGACCGTATTACGGTAGACATTCCAGGTGCAACAGATGCAAATGCAGTTTTGCAGGAGCTTGGAAAACCAGGTACCTTGATTTTCTGTACGGATTCAAGTGATCCAGAGGGAACCAAGGTCATGGACGGAAATCAGATCAAGGACGCACAGGCCGGTGCAAGAAGCAATGCAACAACAAATGCAAGAGAGTATGTTGTAAATCTGACGCTGACATCTGATGGTGTCGAGGCATTCTCAAAGGCAACAGAGGAGTTAGCACCTACAAAGGGCAGAATTTACATTATGTATAACGGCGAAGTGTTAAGTGCCCCGACTGTAAATGAGCATATTGCGTCTGATACATGCTCCATTACTGGTATGGGTGATCTTGAGGCAGCACAGACACTTGCTTCCAATATTCGTATCGGAGCACTGCCTGTTCAATTGCAGGAGATGCGTTCTCAGGTAGTTGGTGCAAAATTAGGACAGGATGCAGTTCGTACAAGCCTTATGGCAGGTGTGATCGGTCTGATCTTAGTATTTGCTTTCATGATTATCTACTATCGTATTCCAGGTTTGGCAGCATCTATCGCGCTTGTTATGTATACTGCGTTTGTAATTGTTCTGTTAAGTGCGTTTAACGAGGAAATTACACTGACACTTCCAGGTATTGCCGGTATTATTCTTGGTATTGGTATGGCTGTAGATGCAAACTGTATTATTTTCGCACGTATCCGTGAGGAGATCGGAGCTGGAAAGAGTGTTCGTACAGCAATTGATGCAGGATTTGCTAAGGCATTTTCCGCAATCATCGATGGAAATGTTACTACATTAATCGCAGCAGGTGTTTTGTATTTTATCGGTTCTGGTACAGTAAAGGGCTTTGCTCAGACATTAGCTCTTGGTATCGTTGTATCCATGTTTACAGCACTTGTAATTACAAAGAATATCTTGAAGAGCTTCTATGCAGTTGGTCTGCAGGATGAAAAGCTGTATGGAAAGACTGTTTACACAAAAACATTTAACTTTATTGGAAAAAGAAAGCTGTTCTACAGCGCATCAGGTATTGTTATTGCAATCGGTATTGTTGCGATGGTAGTCAGTGGTGTAAAGGGTCATATCTTCAATTACAGCCTTGACTTTATCGGAGGTGCTTCCACTAGCGTAACCTTTAATGAGAATTACAGTGTTGAGAAGCTTGAAAGTGATGTACAGCCAGTTGTAAGCGAGGTAACAGGTGACAATGATATCCAGATGACACCTGTAACAGGAAGCAACGAGGTTATTATTAAGACAAGAACACTTACTGTAGATGAAAGAGATGCACTTTACAGTAAGCTGTCAGAGACCTTTGGAGTAGATGAGAGTACCATTCAGACTGAAAATATCAGTGCTGCAGTCAGCGGTGAGATGAAGCGTTCTGCAATTTTGTCTGTCATTATTGCAGCAATCTTTATGTTAATTTACGTATGGATTCGTTTCAAGGAGTTTAGCTTTGGTGTAAGCTCTGTTCTTCCGCTTCTTCACGATGTCTTTGTTTTACTGGCATTTTATGCAGTGCTTCGCTGGACTGTAGGAAATACGTTTATTGCTTGTATGCTGACTCTCGTTGGATATTCTATCAATGCGACAATCGTTGTATTTGACCGTATCCGTGAGAATTTGCACACTAACAAGAATTTGGCAGAAGTTGTCAATGTTTCTGTTACACAGACATTGTCACGAAGCATCAATACCTCTTTGACAACTCTTATCATGGTAGTAGTTCTTTATATTCTTGGTGTAACATCCATCAAGGAGTTTGCACTGCCACTTATCGTAGGTGTTATCTGCGGATGCTATTCTTCTGTATGCATCGCAGGCTGCCTGTGGTATGATTTAAAGAACGCTCTTGACAAACGTAAGGCAAAGAAGACTTCTAAATAAGGTAAGTAATAATGGAATATGAAATTTTAAAAACAGAGGGACGGGCAAAAAGAGCCCGTGTCTCTACCGTTCATGGAGAAATTCAGACACCTGTATTTATGAATGTTGGTACAGTTGCCGCAATTAAAGGTGCTGTATCAACAATGGATTTAAAGGAAATCCATACACAGGTAGAGCTGTCCAATACGTATCATCTTCATGTAAGAACGGGAGATAAGCTGATCAAGCAGTTTGGCGGTCTGCATAAATTTATGAATTGGGACCGCCCGATTCTAACAGATTCCGGCGGTTTTCAGGTATTTTCTCTTGCCGGAATGAGAAAAATTAAGGAAGAAGGAGTTTACTTCCAGTCTCATATCGATGGCCATCGTATTTTTATGGGGCCAGAGGAGAGTATGCAGATTCAGTCTAATCTTGGTTCTACTATTGCAATGGCATTTGATGAGTGTCCGTCTTCTGTGGCAGACCGCAGCTATATCAAAAACAGCGTAGAGCGTACCACAAGATGGCTTGCACGCTGTAAGACAGAGATGGCACGTTTAAATTCACTTGAGGATACAATAAATCCGCATCAGCTGTTGTTTGGAATTAACCAAGGCGGTGTTTATGAGGATATCCGTATTGAGCATGCAAAACGCATAAGCGAGATGAATCTTGATGGTTATGCAGTCGGCGGACTTGCAGTTGGAGAAAGCCATGAGGAAATGTATCGCATTTTAGATGCAGTGGTACCATATTTGCCAAAGAATAAGCCAACTTATTTAATGGGTGTTGGAACTCCGGCAAATATACTTGAGGGTGTTGACCGCGGAATTGATTTCTTCGACTGTGTATATCCAAGCAGAAACGGCCGTCATGGTCATGTTTATACAAAGCATGGCAAGCTTAATCTGTTTAATGCCCGCTATGAGCTTGATTCAAGACCAATCGAGGAAGGCTGTCAGTGTCCGGCATGCCGTGCTTATAGCAGAGCGTATATTCGTCATCTGTTAAAAGCAAAGGAAATGCTTGGTATGCGTCTGTGCGTTCTTCACAATTTGTATTTTTATAATAATTTAATGACTGAAATCCGTGAAAGCATTGACAACGGATGCTTTGCGGAGTATAAAAAGAATATGCTCGAATCTATGGCTGCCGGTCCACAGGACTAAGTCACATTCACCTGGGGGCATTGCCTTAGAATTTTAGATTCGAATACGAAATTACAAGCTGCATATGCAGCGGAAATGAGAGGAAACTATGAAGAAGAAGTTAGCAGCTGCAGCGGCAGTTATGACCGCACTTTTTTCTATGACAGGATGTGCGACAACAGCAGACGGTGCCGCAACTGGCGCAAATGGAGCAACTAGCCTGATTATGATCGTTGGCTATATGGTAATCATCATCGGTGTTATGTATTTTGTTGCAATTCGTCCTCAGAAGAAGGAGCAGAAGAAGCAGTCTCAGATGTTATCTGCACTTGAAGTTGGTGATATCGTTTTGACAACTTCCGGTTTTTACGGAACTGTTATCGACATTACAGATGATACAGTAATCGTAGAGTTTGGAAACAATAAAAACTGCCGTATCCCGATGCAGAAGAGTGCAATCGTAGAGTCTGAAAAGCCAGACGCTGAATAATCAAGATATAAAAAAAGAGCTACTGACATACTAGAATGTATGCCGGTAGCTCTTTTTTTATTTGCGCTTTCGTTCTTCACGTTTTTCTTTTTCAGCAGCTTTTGCTCGTTCATCAGAGGCATCCTGACGTCTTTTTAATTCATCAATGACACCTGTTACAACCTGTTTTTTCATGTATATATCATAAATCGTCATGCACAGAAACGTAAATAGTTGCAGGTAAGAATCTTGCTCATCATCATCGCAGGAAAAAGTTTCCTTTGAAGTCTCAAATTTATGGCGAAGATCGTCTGCAAGCGGTTTGATGCCATTATCTGCGTATGAAAAAATCTTACTATAAATTTCTGCAAAATTAGGAGAACTGTTTTCATCCCAGAAATGCTGTGTCAATGGCTTTAGCATAGTTTCAATATCGCTGATTGACAGAAAACTTTTCATATAGTAAATAAGAATCAACTGTAGGATATGATTTTCTGTGTATTTTTTTCTGACCGGAGAAGGAAGCAGGTTGTTTTTGGCGTAATTATTGATCATAGTTTTTGTTAAAACCTTATCCTCATCATAGCGCCTTGTAGCACCAAGGTGTGTATCCATAAAGGTTGTCACCTGATCCATGTAAAGGTCAATGTTCGGAATCTGATCAGCGTGTATATAGTCAAAAGAGCTGATTTTATCAAGCAGCTGTGAAAAAAGCTCATCGTTAGTCATTTAAAGCCTCCTAAATATTGTGTAGCAATGTTGACGTTCACGGGACGCCCATTCGCAAAACCGCACGTTCCGTGCGTCGTTGCAAAACGTCTAACTGGATGCGTGAACTGTAATAACTACATTATATCGTTTTCAAAACCAGATAGCAAGAGAAATTTTCAAAATCCTAGTGACAAACACATAAAGATACGATATAATAAAGTTAACAAGTTAACAAACATAGGTTTTTTTAAAGGAGGAAACGACTATGGGAGTAATTCAGAGATTTAAAGATATTATGTCAGCTAACATCAATGCTATGCTTGATAAGGCTGAGAATCCGGAAAAAATGATTGATCAGTACATGAGAAACCTTGAGGACGATTTAGGCAAGGTAAAGGCAGAAACAGCGTCAGTAATGGCTGAAGAAGCGCGTGCAAAGAGAGCTTATGACGAGGCACTTGCAGAAGTTGAGAAGTATCAGAAGTATGCAGAAAAGGCTGTTGCAGCAGGAAACGACAATGATGCAAGAGTATTTTTACAGTCAAAGAAGACAGCACAGTCTAAGCTTGAGGGCTTGAAGCTCACATATGACACGGCAGCAGCAAACGCACAGAAGATGCGTCAGATGCATGATAAGCTTGTAAATGATATTTCAGATTTAAGAGCACGCAAGGAAACTATCAAGGCGAAGGTAGCTGTTGCGAAGGCTCAGGAGCGTGTAAATCAGGTTGGATCATCATTAAGAGGTGTATCAAACAATATGTCAGCATTTGATCGTATGGAGGAAAAGGCAAATAAGATGCTCGATACTGCAAATGCTATGGCACAGTTAAATGAGTCTGCAGATACAAATGTAGATGATTTGGCACGTAAGTATGATCTTGATGATGTGGCAGGTACATCTGATATTGATGATGAATTAGCGGCACTGAAGGCAAAACTTAACTAACTACAAAAATAAGGAAGGTTGACGAGTATGGGATTATTTGGTGGACAATTCTCCAGTGTTGTAGAGTGGAAAGAATACTCGGATGATATTATTTTCTGGAAGTTTCCAAGCAGCGAGATCAAGAAGGGGAGCCGTCTGATTATTCGTCCGGGACAGGACGCGATCTTTATGTATAATGGAAGAATCGAGGGTATTTTCCGTGAAGAGGGAAACTTTGATATTTCTTCCGATATTATTCCATTTTTATCTACACTTAAAAGTTTTACATTTGGATTTAACACACCGCTGCGTGCAGAGGTGCTGTTTATCAATACAAAAGAATTTACAGTAAAATGGGGCACAAAAAATGCGATTAATCTGCCGGTTCAGGGCTTGCCTGGCGGTATGCCAATCCGTGCATTTGGTACATTTAGCTTCAAGGTTTCTGATGAGCAGGTTTTAATCGACAAAATTGCCGGCATTAAGTCAGAGTTTAACGTAGAGGATATCAAGGAACGTGTAATGTCTATGCTTGATATGCTGATGATGAAGTGGATTTCAAAAGAAGGAAAGGATATGTTTAACCTTCAGGCAAATGCATACGACATCGGCAAGGGTATTGCATCAGATCTTGATATGGAGATGGTAAAGATCGGAATTGCTATTACAAGCTTTACGATTCAGAGCGTTTCCTATCCGGAGGAGGTTGCTAAGATGCAGCAGAAGGCAGCAGCTCAGTCCATGATCGGAAATGTAAATACATATACACAGATGCAGATGGCAGATGCGCTTACACAGCCAAACACAGCAGCAGGCAGCATGGCAGGCAATATGGCTGGTATGCAGATGGGTATGGCAATGGGTCAGATGATGGGCCAGATGATGAACGGCAATATGCAGAATAATGCACAGCAAAATCAGGCAGCTCCAGCTTCAAATGGTACTGTGCCGAAGTTCTGTCCGAACTGTGGAACACCGACAAATGGTGCAAGATTCTGCTCAAACTGCGGTACAAAGCTTGCATAATTACAAAAATATAAAAAAGATAATGGAGGGAGACTGTGCGTACAGTCTTTCTTCCATTTTTATGGAGGAAAAACGTGTCCGATATTTTACAGTCATTAAATCCAGTTCAAAAAGAGGCGGCCAGCTGCACTGAGGGGCCGCTTTTGATACTTGCAGGAGCAGGCTCAGGAAAAACGCGTGTGCTGACGCATCGTATTGCATATTTGATTGAGGAAAAGGGAGTAAATCCATGGAATATCATGGCAATTACCTTTACAAATAAGGCAGCGCAGGAGATGCGGGATCGTGTCGACCGCCTGGTTGAGTTCGGAGCAGAGAGCATATGGGTAGCGACATTCCACAGCTCTTGTGTGCGCATTCTGCGAAGATATATAGACCGCCTTGGCTATGATAATCACTTTACTATTTACGATACAGACGACCAAAAGAGTGTAATCCGAAAGGCAGTTAAAGAGCTTGACCTTGATCCTAAGCAATATAGGGAAGGACCGCTGCTTGGTGTAATTTCAGCGGCCAAAAATGAAATGATTGAGCCACAGGATTTTGAAACACAGGCTGGCGGAGATTTTCGAATTTGTCAGGAGGCAAAAATCTATAAAGCATACCAGAAAACATTAATTGATAATAACGCAGTTGATTTTGATGATTTGCTTCTTTTGACAGTTCGTCTGCTGCGCGAAAATAGAGATATTTTAGAAGCTTATCAGGAGCGTCTGCGCTACATTATGGTTGACGAGTATCAGGACACTAATTCAGTTCAATTTGAGCTTATTCGCCTGCTTTCTGGAAAATATCATAATTTGTGTGTGGTTGGAGATGACGATCAGTCTATCTATAAATTTAGAGGTGCAGACATTACAAATATTTTAAGCTTTGAGGAGACTTTTCCAGGCGCAAAGGTTGTCAAGCTTGAGCAAAATTATCGTTCCACAAATAATATTCTCGAAGCTGCAAACTCAGTAATTGCAAATAATGCACATCGAAAGGAAAAACATCTTTGGAGTGAAAATGGAGAAGGAAAAGAGGTTTCCTTTATTCACTACGAGACTGCTTATGGTGAGGCAGAAGATGTAATTGACAAGATACAGACGGCAGTTCATATGGGAAAGTATCAGTATCAGGACTGTGCAATTCTTTACCGTACAAATGCACAGTCACGCGCATTTGAAGAGAAATGCATTAAAAAGAGTGTACCGTATCGTCTTGTCGGTGGTGTGAATTTCTACCAGAGACAGGAAATCAAGGATATTTTAGCCTACTTAAAGACAATTGACAGCGGACGTGATGATCTGTCTGTTACGAGAATTGTCAATGTGCCAAAGCGTGGAATTGGGCAAGTGACGTTAAATAAGCTGGCTGTCTATGCTTCTGAGCATGGAATGCGGCTATTTCAGGCAATGGAGCAGGCAGAACAGATTCCAGGAATTGGAAAGGCAGCTGATAAGATAAAAGGCTTTGTCAATCAGATCATGGTATTTCGTGCGCTTGCAAAGGAGCTAGATGCAGCAGAGCTGATTGAAAGCATCTTAGAGCAGACTGGCTACTTAGAAGAGTTAGAAAAGCTTGAGGAAGATAAGGCACAGGCAAAGCAGGAAAATCTTGATGAATTTCAGAATAAAGCAGCTGACTATTATGCAAATCATGATGAAGCAGCGCTTACTGACTTTTTGGAGGAGGTAGCGCTTGTGGCAGATATTGACAACATGGACAGTGAGGCAGACAGTTTAACATTAATGACACTGCATAGTGCAAAGGGACTCGAGTTTCCAGTTGTCTATATGACAGGTATGGAAGAAGGACTTTTCCCAAGCTACATGTCAATGAACAGCGGTGATCCGGGAGATATCGAGGAAGAACGAAGACTTTGCTATGTGGGTATTACAAGAGCAATGCAGCAGCTGACGCTGACAGCAGCAAAGCAGCGTATGGTTCATGGAAATATTCAATACAGTGCAATTTCGCGTTTTGTTAAAGAACTGCCGCAGGAAAAGCTTGACTGGAAGGAAGAGACATTCGGAGGTCTTTTTAAGAAAGGACCATCTATGACTGCAAACTCACTGTCAGGCAGTTTGTTTGGCGGTTCATCTTCTATGTCATCAGGCAGCTCATTTAGTGCATCACAGGGAAGTCAAACGGCAAAAAAGACAAACTATGATAATGTCTTTGATTTAAAGTATGCAAAAGCATTCTCAAGTCCAAAGCCAGATAGCCTTGACTACAAAGAAGGCGATAGAGTTTCCCATATCAAATTTGGAAAGGGAACAGTGCTTGCAGTCGAAGATATGAAAAAAGATTATCAGGTAACAGTTGAGTTTGATACAGCAGGCGTAAAAAAATTGTTTGCAGGATTTGCAAAACTTAAAAAGATTTAATAAAATTTATCTAAAACGACAAAGATAAAGCTAGTAATTTTACAGATCATATGGTATACTATTCTAAGATTGATTTTTAGAAAAAAGAAAGGATGGGTTTTATGGCAAAGTTTGATGATCTGCTGCAGGCAGTAAAGGTTCATGAGGTTCTCAAGTCTAATGAAGAGAATGAGAAAAAGTGCAAATTTTGTTATGTGATTGCAGCAATCGCTGTAATTGCAGCAATTGCAGGTGCAGCATATGCACTGTACCGTTATCTGAAGCCGGATTATTTAGATGATCTGGATGATGATTTTGATGATGACTTTGACGACGATTTCTTCGATGATGATGACGAAGAAGAGGAGAAAGAAGACGAGGCTAAAGAAGAGGAATCTGATGAGGCTGAGGAAAAATCTGAGGATGAAGAGTCTGATGATGAGGATGAAGACTGATCTGACATCAATAGGTAAGTAAATAAAAATGATATCCCCGCCGCAAAACGGCGGGGATTTTAGTTCAAGAAAAGGAGATGTGTATGAAAAAAGGCGAGATTTATGAGGGCCGCGTGCAGGAGGTCCTTTTTCCAGACAAAGCGATTGTCGTGACAGATGAAGGGGAAACTGCACAGGTAAAATATGGCATCCCAGGTCAAAAATTACGTTTTCGTGTAAAGAAAAAGAGAAAAGAAAAAATAGAAGGCATTTTGCTTGAGATATTAGAAAAGTCAGCTGATGAGACTGCCTGTCTTTGTGAGTGGGCAGGAAAATGCGGTGGATGTCTGTATCAGACGCTTCCATACGAAATGCAGCTGGCAATTAAAGAAGCACAGATTAAGAAAATGCTTGATAATGGCGGCACCGATTATACATTTGAAGGAATAGTGTCTAGTCCTGTTGTAAGCGGATATCGCAATAAGGTAGAGCTGACATTTGGTGATTCTTATATGGGAGGTCCTCTTGCACTTGGTATGCATCAAAGAGGCAGCTTTTATGATATTGCGGGTATTGAGACATGTCAGATTATGACACCTGATATGCGTATGGCTGCAATGGCAGTGCTTGACCATTTTTCAAAGCTGAATATTCCATTTTATCATAGAATGCGCCATGAAGGTGTTCTTCGTCATTTGCTGCTTCGCTCCAGCGCTGCAACGGGAGAACTTTTAGTCGCCGTAGTTGCTTCTTCACAGGCAGATGCGTCTACTATGCAGCTTGCAGAATTGACAGAAGAATTAAAGGCGCTGCCATTAGAAGGCAGCCTTGCAGGTGTTTTACATATTACTAATGATTCACTTGCAGATGTAGTGCAAAGCGATCATACAGAAGTTTTATACGGCAAAGATTGGATTACTGAAAAGTTACTGGGACTTTCATTTTGTGTTACATTGTTTTCATTTTTTCAGACAAATTCAAGAGGTGCCGAGCTTTTATATCAGACAGTAAGAGATTATATTGGAGAAACAAATCAGAAGGTAATCTTTGATCTCTACAGCGGAACTGGCACAATTGCCCAGATTTTAGCACCTGTGGCAAAGCATGTGACTGGCGTGGAGATTGTTGAGGAAGCAGTAGAGGCAGCGCGTGTCAATGCCAAATTAAATGGACTTGATAACTGCAGCTTTATAGCAGGTGATGTGTTAAAGGTTGTTGATGATTTGACTGAGAAGCCAGATCTGATAGTGCTTGATCCGCCAAGAGATGGTATTCATCCAAAGGCGCTTCCTAAGATTATCGCATTTGATGTACCAACAATTGTTTATGTTTCCTGCAAGCCCACAAGTCTTGTGCGTGACAGAGAAGTATTAGAAGCAGCGGGCTATCGTATGGTAAAAGCAAGAGCCGTTGATATGTTCCCGGCTACTGGAGGAATTGAGACAGTCGCATTATTTCTTAAAAAGTAATAAGGAATCGTGCTTGTTTTCAGCCGTTTGAGATGATATACTATCAACAAGATCAAAAATATAAGAATAAATATAAGGTGAAAGGAGAAAAGTATGGTAAATTATTCAGAAAAACCAGAATTGCAGTATCATATTCAGCTAGGTAAAGGTGATGTAGGCCGCTATGTGCTTCTTCCAGGAGATCCGAAGCGTTGTGAAAAGATTGCAGCTCATTTTGACAATCCAGTGAAGATGGCGGATAGCCGTGAATATGTGACATACACAGGATATCTTGAAGGAGAGAAAGTTAGTGTAACGTCAACTGGTATCGGCGGTGCTTCTGCATCAATTGCAATGGAGGAGCTTGTAAAGATTGGTGCCGATACATTTATTCGTGTCGGAACATGTGGAGGTATGCAGATTCCTGTAAAAAGCGGTGATTTAGTGATTGCAACAGGTGCAATTCGTATGGAAGGGACAAGCCGTGAATATGCACCAATTGAATATCCGGCAGTTGCTGATTTTCATATGGTTCAGGCGCTTGTGCAGGCAGCAGAAAAGGGAAAATATCCGTATCATGTTGGTGTTGTTCAGTGTAAGGATGCATTTTATGGACAGCATGAGCCAGAGACAAAGCCTGTCAGCTATGAGCTTTTAAATAAGTGGGAAGCATGGAAACGCTTAGGATGCCTTGCATCAGAGATGGAGTCAGCGGCATTATTTGTTGTTGGAAATTATCTTCGTGTGCGCGTTGGATCTATCTTTTTGGTTGTGGCAAATCAGGAGCGCGCAAAACTGAACATGGAAAATCCAGTTGTTCACGACACGGAGCTTGCAATTACAACAGCAGTGGAGGCACTAAGAGACATAATAAGAAAGGATAAAGCAAATGAGTAATAACAATATCCTGGTAATCGGAATTGCGGGAGGAACAGGAAGCGGAAAGTCGACACTTACAAAACAGCTTGTAAATCACTTTGGCGATCAGATTACTGTGCTTAAGCATGATGATTATTATAAGGCGCACGATGAAATGACGTATGAGGAAAGAACACATTTAAATTATGATCATCCGAATGCATTTGACACTGATCTTATGCTGCAGCATTTGCGTCAGTTAAAAAAAGGTGAGCCAATCAACTGTCCGATTTATGATTACACAGTTCACAACAGAAGCCGTAATTTTCAGGTGATTTACCCGACAAATGTGATTATTGTTGAGGGAATCCTGATTTTTGAAAACAAAGAGCTGTGCAAAGAAATGGATATTAAAATTTTCGTTGATACAGATGCTGATATTCGTATTATCAGAAGAATCCAGCGTGATGTAATTGAGCGTGCGCGTTCATTAGAGTCTGTGATTTCACAGTATATGAATACGGTAAAGCCAATGCACGAGGAATTTGTAGAGCCGAGTAAGAAGAATGCAGATATTATTGTGCTAGAGGGTGGTATGAATCTGGTAGCAATGGATATGATTAAGAATCGCATTCGCCAGCATCTGTCTGCACAAACACAAGTTTAATATTTTTGCTTTCAAATGTAAAATAAAAGAAGAAATTTTGAGAAAAACACGTAAGGTGACTGTTGACGACACAAAAGCAACGTGTTACAATGGACAAGAATCGGAGCGTTATCAAAAAACGCAGCATCTAATAAGGAGGAGTCGACGATGAGAAGGAAACAACTTTTTGCCGTTTTGATGGCAGGTTCTATGGCAGCATCTCTTGCTGCTTGTGGCAAGACTGACACAAAGAAAACTACAGCAGCAACTGAGAAGAAGACAGAGGCAGCTACTGAGAAAAAAACAGAGGTAGCTACTACTGAGGCTAAGACTGAGAAGGCTACTGAGAAGGAAACCGAAGCGGCAACTGAGAAAGAAACAGAGGCAGCAACTGAGGCAAAGACTGAGGAAGAATCTAGCGAGGAAGCAACCGAGGCAAAGACCGAGGAAGCATCCAGTGAAGAGGCATCTTCCGAAGAGGCAAGCAGTGAGGACGTTTCCGCACAGGCAGAGACTGAGGAAGAGTCTAGCGAAGTAGCAACCGAGGCTAAGACCGAGGAAGCATCCAGCGAGGAAGCAACTGAGGCAGAGACAGAAGAAGCATCCAGCGAAGAGGTATCTTCAGAGGAAGCATCTAGTGAGGAAGCATCTTCAGAGAAAGTATCTAGTGAAGAGGCATCTTCAGAGGAAGCATCCAGCGAAGAGGCAACTGAGGCAGATACTGAGGAAGCATCCAGTGAGGAAGCATCTTCAGAGGAAGTATCTGAGGCAGAGTCAGAGGAAGCATCTTCAGAAGAAGATACAGAGGCAGAGACAGAAGAGGATATCGATGGAACAGGATTTAAGATCGGTATGGTTACTGATGTCGGCGGTGTGAATGATGGTTCCTTCAACCAGTCCGCATGGGAAGGCTTACAGAGAGCCGCTGAGAACTTTGGTTGTGAGGTTAAGTACATCGAGTCTAAGGGTGATGCAGACTTCGTTCCAAATATCGAGAGCTTCTTAGACGAAGATTATGATTTGATTATCTGTACTGGTTATGTAATGGCAGATGCTGTTCGTGATGCAGCAGAGCTGAATCCAGATCAGAAGTTTGCAATTGTTGATGATGCTTCTAATGCAGATCTGGATAATGTAACATGTATGATGTTTGAGCAGGAGCAGGCTTCCTACTTAGTAGGTTTAGCAGCTGGCTACACAACTGAGAGCAATGTTGTAGGTTTTGTCGTAGGACAGGCAAATGAGACAATGAACTCCTTCGGTTATGGTTACTGTGCAGGTGTTCTTGATGCAAATCCAGATGCAACCATTCTTCAGTACAATGCAAATTCCTTTGGCGATGCAAGTGCCGGAAAGACTGCAGTAAACACCATGGTAACAAAGGGCGCAGATGTTGTATTCCATGCAGCTGGTGGTACAGGTCTTGGTGTAATTGATGGTTGTAAGGAGAACGGTATCTGGGCAATCGGTGTTGACTCTGACCAGAGCCCACTGGCACCTGAGACTATCCTGACTTCCGCTTTAAAGAGAGTTGATAATGCTTGCTACGATGCAACAAAGAAGGCCATTCTTGGAACGCTTGAGGGTGGTGTTGCAACATATGACCTGGCAGCAGGCGGTGTTGATATCGCTCCGACCACAGACAACCTGTCTAAGGATGTTCTTGAGAAGATCGAGGATGCAAAGAAGGATATCATTGCTGGTGATTTGGTAGTTCCAAAGAATCAGGAAGAGTTCGAGGAGAAGTACGGCGACGTATACGAGCTGGACTAATTGGTGGATAATGCCATGACGAGGTGGCAGTGACATGGTCACTGCCATCTTTTTTACACAGAACGATAAACAGCCAAAAAGAGGAGAATAGATTATGAGAAAAGTATTTGCATCAATGACAGCAGTTTCAATGGCAGCAGCAGTAATGCTTGCAGGATGTGGCTCAAACAGCAGTGATAAGAAGACTACTACAGCAGCTTCAACAAAGGCAACTGAGGCAGCAACTGAGAAGAAGACCGAGGCTGCGACTGAGAAAGAGACAGAAAAGGTATCTTCAAAAGAGGCTTCTTCTGAGGAAGTTTCTTCAGAAAAGGCTTCTTCTGAGGAAGCATCTAGCGAGGCAGCTTCTAAGGAAACAGAAGCAAAGGCAGATGAAAATGCAAAAGTTCGTGTTATTGATATTGACCTGACAAGTGAGCAGTATGCATTTGGCGTAGATAAAGAGCAGCCAGAGCTGTTAGAGAAGACAAATGAGTTCATCGCAAAGATCATGGAGGATGGCACATTTGATGAGATCTGCAATCATTACTTTGGCGATGGAGAGCCGGTTATGGTAAAGTCTGCAGAATATGATGAGTCTAAGGATCAGTTAGTCGTAGCAACTAATGCAGGTTTTGAGCCATTTGAGTATATGAAGGGCGAAGATTACTGTGGTATCGATATGGAAATGGCAGCACTTCTTGCTGATTATTTAGGCAAAGAGCTTGTAATTCAGAACATGGATTTTGATGCTGTATGTCTGGCTGTTGGACAGCAAAAGTGTGATATCGCAATGGCAGGACTTACTATTACTGATAGCAGAAAAGATCAGGTAACATTTACTGATTCTTACTATAATGCATCACAGAAGCTGATCGTTGCAGCAGATGATACGACGTTTGACGCATGCAAGACAAAGGAAGATGTAGAAGCTATCTTTAAGACCTTTGACAGCAAGACAAAGGTTGGTGCACAGAATGGAACAACAGCTCAGTTTTATGTTGAGGGAAGCGAAGACCTTGACTTTGCAGGATTTGATATGACTCTGGTTGGATATAAGAATGGTTCCTTAGCTGTACAGGATCTTCTGAATGGAAATCTGGATTATGTTATCATTGACGCAGCACCGGCAGAAAGCATCACTGCAGCAATTAATTCACTGTAAGGAGTAACAGGATGGGAGATTTTGGTCGTAAAATAGACCGTTTTATTGAGATTTTCGTGGAGCAGCGTGGATATGTCCGTGTGCTTGAGGGCCTTCAGAATACTGTTATGATTGCGGTAGTAGGTCTATTAGTTGGTGTTCTGATTGGAACATTGATTGCTTCGGTAAGAGTAATGCCAAAGTATAAGCTTCTTCCGCGTGTATTGAATGGCTTTTGTAGCTTTTATGTGGGGCTGTTTCGCGGAACGCCAATGGTTGTGCAGCTTCTGGTGTGCTACTATGTACTGCTTCCTCTTTTGGGAGCGCATATGACAGGTGTGCAGGTATCCATGCTTGTCTTTGGCTTAAACAGCGGAGCTTATATTTCAGAGATGATGCGTGCGGGCATTGAGTCCGTCGATCCAGGACAAATGGAGGCAGGAAGAGCAGTCGGACTTAGTTTTTCGGTCACGATGATCAAAATCGTCATCCCACAGGCTGTAAAAAATATTTTGCCGACACTTGGAAATGAGTTTATCGCACTTGTCAAGGAGACATCAGTTGTAAGCTTTGTTGGAGCTGCCGATCTTTATGTTGCATTCAACTATATCGGAACAAACAGCTACGAGTTTATGGTACCATATCTTGTAATGGCACTTATTTACATTGTGATTGTACTTTTGATCAGCCTTGGTATTAAATTAATGGAAAGGAGCCTGAAGAAGAGTGATAGACGTAATTGATTTGAAGAAAAACTTTCATGATCTTGAGGTTCTCAAGGGAATTAACTTTAAAGTAGAGAAGGGTGATATTGTTGCAGTTATTGGTCCTTCTGGTTCTGGAAAAAGTACATTCTTACGATGCCTGAATTGTATGGAAGATCCAACATCAGGAAAGATCATTTTTAATGGTGTTGATATTGCAGATATGAAGGTAGATATTAATGTTCATCGCCGTCATATGGGTATGGTATTTCAGCATTTTAATCTGTTTAACAATAAGACAGTGTTGGAAAATATTATGCTGGCACCAGAATATGTACGCTGTAAAGAAGCAAAAAAGCTAAAAACAGGAAAGAGCAAAAAGCAGATCCACGAGGAAGTAAAAAATGAGGCAATGGAGCTTTTAAAGCGCATTGGTCTTGAATCCAAGGCAGATGTGTATCCATCAACACTTTCTGGTGGTCAAAAACAGCGTGTCGCAATTGTGCGTGCACTTGCTATGAATCCGGATGTAATTTTATTTGACGAGCCAACAAGTGCGCTTGATCCAGAGATGGTAGGAGAGGTACTTGATCTTATGAAGAGCGTTGCTGCAGAAGGTATGACAATGATCGTTGTCACTCATGAGATGGGCTTTGCAAGAGAAGTTGCAAATCGTGTTATCTTTATGGATGATGGCCGTATTCTAGAGAGTGGTGATCCTAAGGAGTTTTTTGCAAATCCGAAAACGCAGCGTGCACGTGAATTTTTATCTAAGGTGCTGTAATATAAGGCAAAGAATCGTCACATGACATAGTGACGGTTCTTTTTTTCTTGAAAAACTCTTTACTAAAAGCAAAAAACAGTATAGAATATAAATGAGAAAGTAGCGTTTAATACTAAACTCTGAAATATAACAACACTTTAATGCGGCAACAAAAGCAGGCTGTATTAAAGTGTTGTACCAATTTAAGTAAGCTTAAGAAAGGATGGTGCCATTTTGAGACCAATATCAATGGAACGTGTGGAAAACACGAGACAGGAAATATTAAATATTATTACAAGCCGTAAACTGACACATGAGCAGAAGCTGACTAACCTTGCAGGACAGGCAGACTCTTTGCTTGAGGTACTGGATCTTCCAGACGGACTCGAGGATCTTCTTGAGCCGGTTGAGGGAAAGCAGTGCATCTGTGATCTGTTTGAGGGTCATGCACCGGTAAGACCGAGATACATTGTCCCGGACTATGCAAAGTTTATGAGAGAAGGAAGCAAGTTCTTACAGCTTGACCCGCCGAAGGATATCTACGAGGCAATCAACTCTCTTTTGATTTTCTATAAGAATGTTCCAAGTGTCACCAATTACCCGGTTTATTTAGGAAACATTGATGAGCTGCTTGAGCCATTTATGGATGATGTGGACGAGGCACAGGCAAAGAAGCTGTTTAAGCTGTTCTTTACCCATATCGACCGCACCGTTCTTGATTCCTTCTCCCATGCGGACATCGGACCAAAGGCTACCAGAGCAGGACGTTTGATCTTAGAGGTAGAGCGTGAACTTTTAGATGCAGTACCAAATATTACGATGAAATATGATACTGATATCACACCAGATGATTTTGGTATTGAGTGTGTGAAAACAGCACTTAAGACGGCTAAGCCGAGCTTTGCAAATCATAAGATGTTCAAAAAAGAACTCGGTGAAAATTATGTCATTGCCAGCTGCTACAATGGTCTTTTATTAGGCGGTGGTTCCTATACGCTGTGCCGTCTGATTCTTGGCAATATCGCAAAGCGTGCAAAAGATAAGAAGGACTTCTTCGAAAATCAGCTTCCATATGTAATGGAGCGCATGGCACTTTATATGGATGAGCGCATTCGCTTTGAGGTGGAGGAGAGCGGCTTTTTCGAGAGCAACTTCCTTGCAAAAGAAGGCTTCATCCACAGAGATCGTTTTACCGCAATGTTTGGTATGGTCGGCATGGCAGAGTGTGTCAATATTCTGATGGAGCTTGAGGGCAAAAAGGGCCGCTTTGGTCACGACAAGGAGGCAGATGACCTCGGTGTTGAGATTATGGAGGCAATCAATGCATTTAATAACGCACATGTAAATCCATACTGTGAAGCAACAGGCGGTCATTTTCTCTTACATGCACAGGTCGGCATCGCACAGGATAAGAACATCACTCCTGGAACGAGAATTCCGATTGGTGAGGAGCCGAAGGAGCTGATTGATCAGCTGCGCCATTGCAGCCGCTTCCACAAGTACTTCCCATCTGGTACCGGCGATATTTTCCCAGTAGACGTGACAGTACACAAGAATCCACAGTTTGTTCTTGACATCGTAAAGGGGGCATTTCAGGCTGATCTTCGTTACCTGTCCTTCTATGAGAGCGACGGCGATGTAATTCGCGTCACCGGATACTTAGCAAAGCGTTCCGAGATTGAAAAGTATCAAAAGGGTGAGAGTGTGCTGCAAAATACAACGCAGCTTGCAACAGGTGCAACTGAAAATGGTCATGTTCAGGAAAGAAGGATTCGGTAATGATCACTGCACCGGTCAATAAAATTATTCCATTTAGCAGCGTAGATGGTCCGGGAAATCGCACGGCCGTATTTTTTCAGGGCTGTAACTGGGATTGCTGTTATTGCCATAACCCAGAGACAAGAAATATGTGCACAGGCTGTATGGCCTGTGTGCAGGTCTGTCCTGTGGGGGCACTTCAAAATGAAAATGGCAAGGTGCATTTCTTCCCAGAGCGCTGTGTAGGATGCGACACCTGCATCAAAACATGTCGTTTTGGAAGCAGTCCCCGTATCTGTAATTTGACACCAGAAGAAACTTTTGAACAGATCAAAAAGCAGATTCCATTTATCAGCGGCGTCACTGTTTCTGGAGGCGAGTGCAGTCTATATTGTGAGTTTGTCGAATCATTATTTAAGCTTTGCAAAGAAGCTGGTTTAAATACGATGATGGACAGCAACGGCAGCACACCGTTTGCTGGAAAAGACGATCTGTTAGCGGTTACAGACGGTGTTATGCTTGACATTAAGGCATTTGGCGAAGAGGATCATTTAAAAGTTACTGCGATGCCAAACAAGAACACGCTTGAGAATGCAGTATTTTTAGCAAAGATGGGAAAACTTTTTGAAATTCGTACCGTCATTGTACCAGGTCTGTTTGACATTGAAAATACAATTATTAAAGCTGGAGAATTGTTAAGGCCATATCAGAGTATTCATCCAGTGCGCTACAAACTCATCTCATACCGTCCTTTTGGCGTCAGGGAAGAGTACAGGACTTATCAGAGTCCGTCAAAGGAGTATATGGAACAGCTAGAAGAGCTTGCTTATAAGAGTGGCTTTGATGATGTTGTTACCACATAAAGAAAAAACATAGTCGAAATAGACAATTGTTTTAAATGCTTATAACAGACGAAGGAGGAGGAAGAGATGGAGAGAATCAGTCATATGGACATGACGAAGCCAGCCATCGAAATGCGTGAAATTGTCAAGAAATTTGGCGATTTTACAGCGAATGACCATGTTAATCTGCTCGTTCACAAGGGTGAGGTTCATGCAATCCTTGGTGAGAATGGAGCTGGAAAGAGTACACTTATGAATGTGCTCTATGGCCTGTATCAGCCAACATCCGGACAGATTTTTGTTGGCGGAAAAGAGGAAGTGATTCACAGTCCAAGCCGTGCTATTGAACTTGGAATTGGTATGGTTCACCAGCATTTTATGCTTGTACAACCATTTTCTGTCACAGAAAACATTATCCTTGGAATGGAGCCGATGAAAGGTCTTACGGTAGATCTAAAGACAGCGCGCAAGAGGGTAGAGGAGATTTCAAAGCGTTACAATATGCAGGTAGATCCGGATGCCAAGATTGAAGATATTTCTGTTGGTATGCAGCAGCGTGTGGAGATTTTAAAGGTTCTCTATCGTGGTGCAGACATCCTGATTTTGGATGAGCCGACTGCATCGCTGACGCCGCAGGAGATCACAGAGCTTATGGAGATTATTTCCAATCTGACAGCCGACGGAAAATCCGTTATTTTGATTACTCATAAGCTAAAAGAGATTACAAGCTGTGCTGATTATTGTACGATTATCCGTCAGGGAAAATATATTGATACAGTCAAAGTCAGTGATGTTAATGAAAATGATCTTGCAGCCATGATGGTAGGCCGTAAGGTTGAGTTTAAGGTAGAAAAGAAGGATATCAAGCCGGGAGAGGTTGTTCTTGAAGTGAAGGATATTCATGGAAAGGATTACCGCGGTGTTGAGATTTTAAAGGGACTTAATCTGTCAGTTAGAAGAGGTGAGATTGTAGGTCTTGCCGGTGTCGATGGAAATGGACAGACAGAGCTTGTTGAAATTTTGACAGGATTGAAAAAGGGCGATTCAGGTGAAGTCCTCATTAACGGCAAGAATGTTTTCAACAAAAAACCAAAGGAAATCTTTGAGAGCGGCATCACAAGTATTCCAGCTGACCGCCAAAAGCATGGTCTGGTGCTGGAGTTTTCTGTTGCTGAAAATCTGATTTTGCAAAATTACATGAAGGAGCCGTACTCAAAGAAAGGTGTCTTGAAAAAGGATGCCATTATGGCTCATGCAAAGGATCTTGTAGAGAGGTTTGATATTCGTCCGGCAGGAAGTGAGTCTCGTCCGGCGGGAACGCTTTCAGGCGGAAATCAGCAAAAAGTTATAAGGATCTGTTGATTGCTGTTAACCCGACTCGTGGTCTTGACGTTGGTGCTATTGAGTTTGTACATCGCTACTTAGTCGAGCAGCGAAATAAAAATAAGGCTGTGCTTCTAGTTTCTTTTGAGCTGGATGAGATTATGAGTGTATCTGATCGTATCGAGGTTATCTTTGACGGACAGATTACAGGAAGTATGCCGGCGGCAGGTGCAGATGAGAAGACCCTTGGAATTATGATGGCAGGAGGAAAGCAGCATGAAGCATAAGAAGAGCATATTAGAAGGAAATATTATCTACACGCTGTTTGCAATTTTAATGGGATTTTTGACAGGTGCCATTATTCTTGCGATTGCAGGAATGAATCCAGGAGTCATCTATGCAAAATTGATCTCTGGTATTTTCAGCAAGCCGAAATTTTTGGCATGGTCCGTTGTGTATGCGACACCTTTAATTTTTACAGGTCTTAGTGTGGCTTTCTCTTTCCGTACTGGTGTATTTAACATTGGTGCAGAGGGTCAGTTTGTAGTGGGAAGTCTTGCAGCGACTGTAATCGGAATTGTTTGCCCATTTCCAGCAATAATTACAGTTCCGCTTTGTCTGATTGCAGCAGCGGCAGCAGGTGCTGTGTGGTCTGCATTTTGTGGTCTGTTAAAGGTAAAAAAGGGAATCAATGAGGTTCTTTCCTTTATCATGATGAACTGGATTGCGTATTATTTGTCGAACTATATTGTAAACCTTCCGGGCATCAAAGCAAACGCGAAAGAGACAACTGTTGATATTTTAGAAAATGCTCAGATGTTGATGCCATTGTCTGTGCGTCAGATGACTGGCTGCAATACTACCAACTATGGAATTATTCTGGCACTGATTGCTGCGGTGATTATCTGGTATCTGATCAATAAGACAACGCTTGGTTATGAGCTTCGAAGTGTTGGATTTAACAGTCATGCAGCCGAGTATGGTGGTATCAATTCAGGTGCTTCTGTTATGAAGGCACTGGCAATCTCAGGTGCACTAGCGGGTCTTGGCGGTGCGATCCAGATTCTTGGAAATGCAATGCATATCGCACAGTTTGCCGGACAGGAAGGCTTTGGTTTCCAGGGAATTACAGTTGCGTTAATCGCAAGTTCCAACCCGATAGGCTGTATCTTTGCTGGACTTTTCTACGGTGCAATGAAGTACGGTGGTTCTAAGTTAAACCTTGTTGGTGCACCAAAGGAGGTTCTTGATATTATCATGGGTGCGATCGTTTTAGTTATTGCAATCTCACATGTATTCAAGACATTTGCTCAGAAGAAGATGCAGAAGGGAGGAAAGTAAGATGAATGAATTTATAAAAGATCTTGGACTTTTAATTAACGCAATGCTGATCGCAACGCCTCCGCTTCTGTATGCAGCGCTTGGTTCTTGCATTTCAGAGCGAAGCGGTGTTGTCAACATCGGTATTGAGGGAATGATGACAGTAGGTGCATTTACAGGTGCAGCGCTTTGCTATTTTGTTCCAGGGGCACCATGGCTAGCTTTTGTTTTAGCGGGAGTAGCCGGTGCGCTTGTTGCAGTGATTCATGCATTTGCCTGCATCACCTGTAACGCAGATCAGACAATTTCGGGTACTGCTATTAACTTCTTGGCACCTGGTATTGCGATTTTTATCTGTCGTGTATTATTTTCAGATAGTACAGATACCCCAGCGATCACCGATTCAGCAAGCCGTCTTCCAAAACTTCTTGACGGTGTATTTCCGGCAGGTTCCTTCTGGAATAACGTATTAAATATCCATGTGGCAGGCTATCTTTGCTTTATCTGCGTAGCAGTTGTCTGGTTCTTATTCTACAAGACAAAGTTTGGTATTCGCCTTCGCGCAGTAGGTGAGCATCCACAGGCATGTGATACACTAGGAATCAACGTAACAAAGACACGTTATATTGCCGTTATCTTATCAGGCTTTTTCTCTGGTCTTGGCGGTGCGTATATTACAATGGCAACAACCAATCAGTTTAGACCAGCCGTTATCGTAGGTCAGGGCTTTATGGCAATTTCTGCTGTTATTTTTGGAAAGTTTACGCCGCAGGGTGCACTGCTTGCTTGTATGCTGTTTGGTCTTTGCAGCGGTGTAAAGGTTCTGGCAGGAACAAGCAATATTATTTCCCCGAACTTAATTTCCATGATTCCGTATATTGTAACAATTCTGGCACTTGTATTGTTTGTCGGAAAGGCAAGAGTTCCGGCTGCAAACGGAAAGCCATATATCAAATCTAAGTAATAGGAATATGTATATGAATATTGATGCAGAAGTTTTAATTAAGGAAGCAATTGAGGCTAGAAAAATGGCCTACACGCCGTATTCTCATTTTAAGGTAGGTGCTGCGCTTCTTACAGCTGATGGAAAAATTTATCGTGGCTGCAATATTGAAAATGCAGGCTATACGCCGAGCAATGGTGCGGAGCGTACTGCATTCTTTAAAGCTGTCAGCGAAGGAGAACGTTCTTTTGCGGCAATAGCAATTGTAGCAGGTCCAGAAAATGGCGATCTTGTGCTGACTGCACCATGTGGTGTATGCCGTCAGGTTATGATGGAATTTTGTGATTATGAGACCTTCCCAATTATTCTGGGAACCTCACCGAAAGATTATAAAATCATGACCTTAAAAGAAATTCTTCCGCTTGGTTTTGGACCGAAGAATTTAAACATTGAGCTTTGACAAATAAAAAAATTGAAAAATGCTGACCTAGGGAAAAGACTTTAGGTTGGCATTTTTTATTGATTTTTATAACTTATTCAATGAAATTGGTAAAATTGAATTGAATTGTTTGAAATTTTGTGCTATGATAGGTGCAGAAATCACATAGAAAAGGCTGCATGGCAGCGAAAGAGAGGTAACAAATGGCAGAAGAAAAGATGCAGGCAGCAAAGGTTCTGCTTAAAAATCCATACAGACAGGTAATACTTCAGGATTATAATAAGACATTAGAAAGTCATAAATTCCGTAAAAAGGCAGAAGAAATTGAAAATGAGCTTTCATGGTTTACAGGAAAAAGTAGCCAGTACAGAGTAGAGGATCGTCAGGGCTTCTTTAAACATTTTCAGGAGCATTATGCAGGCAAAAAGCATGCACCATTAGCACCTATGTATCGCCCGCTTAGCTCCTACAAGTTTGGCGAGGAACCGCAGATTGTTTATTTCATGATGCTTTTTGTAAAGAAGGATGAGGATTTAAAGCAGTTCCAGAATGATCATCCGAATCGTCAGGAGGTGCTTTCTAGTGATGTGCTTCGTATTCGCTATCTGAAGCTTCGCAATGAATATCGTCTGCTTGGAGCTTTGCTTGACAGCTTAGATAAGGGTGTTGGCGCAATTGAGGTAACTATTGCAGAGCATTTTGTAACTGATTATACTCAGAATATGGATAAGTTAAGCATATCCCAGTTAAACAGCCGTTTCTTCCGCTCATTACGTGCACAAAAGACTGATCAGAGTTTTGCACTGTTAGAGCTTTTAAAGGAGAAGGATGCACCGGATACAGATTATATGGAGCTGCTTGCAACATATAATGCAAGAGACTTTGAAAAGTTAGTTGAGCTCGCAGATAAGTTCCCGAAGGAAAACAGAAACTATCAGCCAGTTATGGTACTTCGCACAGAGGCACAGGCTCGTCTTGGAAATATTCAGGGATTTATTGACAGCTTTAAGGCAGTTGATGATGAGGTAGTTGATACAGTTCATTTCCTGTTCTTATTGCAGGAACTGATCACTCATGCAGATTATAAGGAACTGGATAATGATGAATTTGATCTTTCTATTCAGGAGCTGTTAAAGAGCAAATTTAAGCAGGTAGAATCCTCCACATTTGCAGGTCCGGTTAGCAGAAACTTTGTAAACTTCCTGCTTGAAGGTCTTCCGATTGCAGAAGAGCTTGCAGCAATTAAGAAGGAAAAGGGTGAGGATGCAATTCCACAGGATCGCTTAGATCGTCTGTATCAGCTGCAGATGGCGCTCGATCTTTATCCAAATGAGGATGTGAGCAGCTTAATTGATATTGAAACTATTGAGGAAAATGGATCTGCAAAGAGCAGAGAGAAGATTGGCCGTCTGGCACTGAGTCTGCTTCTTGAGAAGAGCCAGGATAAGAGCTTTGATAATATTTATCTTGCATTCCAGGCACTGGCACGCATGGGACTTCAGAAGGCATTTGTAAGCAATGTTGAGAACAATTTGCCAGCGCTTGTTCAGTTTGGAAGAAGTGGACAAAGAAGAGCATTTGATCTTATTAAGGCCGCTTATATTGCAAAGAAAGGTGCAGATCTTGATACAGCAGAGCTTGAGAAGATTCTGACAGAAAATAATATTAGTCTTGAGACTGAAGAGAAATAAATCCGCAGCTATGCTGCCGGAATGCAAAAAGGGGCAGCTGCTTTTTGAGCAGCCGCTCTTTTTGTTACCATGATCTATGGATAAACGCCTTTTGATTCGTTCCCGGGTACGGCAAAAGACGATATGAAGACAGTATGTACAGAATATCTTGTTTTATTCTGTTTGACACGAGATTTTCACCGGCATTTGTGCCTGAAATAAAAGGCACAGGAAGATATGAGGATTTAAGAATGGAAAAACGATATTTGCAGCTTTTGGCAAGAGAATACCCAAACCGTCAGGCGGCGCTGTGCGAAATCGCAAATTTGACAGCAATGAGCAGCCTGCCAAAAGGAACAGAATATTTTTTTAGTGATCTACATGGGGAGCATAAGGGCTTTTCAGAGTTGATGAACGGTGCATCAGGAGTAATTCGTGAGAAGATTCGTATTCAATTTCAGGATGTACTGACTAATCCACAGCAAAATCAGCTTGCCAATTTGATTTATGATCCAGTTAAGGTACTTAGTTTGATGCATGAGTATGGCAGAGATACAAATGAATGGATGAAGAATACTATTTTTTATCTGACACAGCTGTGCCGCAGTGTTAGTGCTAAATATTCACGTGTGCATGTGAGAAGCAAAATTCCGCATGAGTATGATTACCTTATGGAAGAACTTTTATATCCAGGTCAGGACGAGGGCCGTTTAGAATATGGAAGCAGCATTATTGAGGCAGTTGTGTCAAGTGGGCTTGCAGATACGTTTATTCCCCAGTTTTGCAAGTTGATCCGCAGTCTGACAATGGATTGGATTCATGTAATTGGTGATATTTTTGACAGAGGACCACGCCCAGACAGGATCATGGAGGAATTAATTGAATATGGCGATGTTGATATTCAGTGGGGAAATCATGATATTTCATGGATGGGTGCTGCATGCGGAAACCGCGTATTAATTGCAAATGTTGTGCGCATGGGAATTAGCTATAACAATTTTGACTGCCTTGAAGATGGTTATGGAATCAATTTGCGTCCTTTATCAGATTTTGCATCAGAGGTTTACCGCGATGATTTATGCGAGCGCTTTTTGCCAAAGGTATTAGATGAAAATGTCTATGATAAGGTGGCAAAGAGTCTGTCGGCTAAGATGCATAAAGCGATGGCTATTATTCAGCTAAAACTCATTGGCCAGATGGTGCACCGTCATCCAGAATATCATATGGAAGACAGAAATTTGCTTGAACATATTGATTACGAGAAAGGACTGTATAAGTATAATGGAATTACGTGCCCGTTAACTGATACGAATTTTCCAACGGTTGATCCACAAAATCCGCTTGAGCTTACACAAAAGGAAGCGCAGCTTATGGATGTGTTAGCTGCATCATTTGCACACAGCGAAGCTTTGCAGCGTCATGTGCGTTTTCTTTACAGCAGCGGAAGCATGTATTTATGTATGAATGGAAATCTGTTGTTTCATGGCTGTATTCCGATGAATGAAGATGGAAGCTTTGAAAGAGTCGAGGTGGATGGAGAAAAATATGCTGGCAGGGCGCTGCTTGATCGTCTTGAGCGGGCAGCGAGAGAAGCCTATTTTCTTCCTAAGGATCACCCGGATAAGCAAAAGAATGTTGACAAGATGTGGCTTTTGTGGTGCAGTGCACAGTCACCTTTATTTGGTAAGAGCCGAATGTCTGCATTTGAACGATATTTTACAAAAGAGAAAGCACTGCATGAGGAGGTATATAATAGCTATTATCGTCTGAGTGCAGATTCACATGTGTGCGAGCAGATTTTAAAGGAATTTGGCGTAGATCCTGTACATGGTCATATTATAAATGGTCATGTTCCTGTTCGTCAAAAAGATGGTGAAAATCCGGTTAAGGCAGATGGAAAGTTATATGTAATTGATGGAGGATTGTCAAAAGCTTATCAGGCCAAAACTGGTATTGCAGGCTACACGCTGATTTTTAATTCACATTATCTTGCACTGGCACAGCATCATGATTATATTTCACATCCATTGTCTAAGCCAGAATCAGATGATATGCCAACTCTTCAGATTACACAGAAAATGGACAAAAGAATACTTGTATCAGACACGGATGCAGGCAAGAAGCTTTCTCAAAGAATTGAAGAACTGCGCCTTCTTGTAAAGGCATATGAAAATGGCAGTTTTGTAGAGCGGGCTATCGCTGCATATCCAAAAACGATTCCGAGTCTTCATATGGAAACTATGGAAATTGTACGATAACGTTAAAACAAACACGAATATTCATAGAGATATTGACGAAAAACATAAAAAGGTGTATGATATATCTGTCTATTCGTAATTTCAGAAAAGGTTTTGTAGGAACCGGAAAGGTAAGGAAAGTTATGAAGTACAAGATTATGGAATACGATGATGTGCTGAAGCTTTATGAGGCTGACCTAGATCTGCGCGTCAATGATTATCATAAAAAAAGGGAGGAACTTATTGGCGCAAATGGATCAATTGTGGATTTTGCCAATGGACATGAATATTTTGGTATACACAGAACATCGGAAGGGTGGGTTTACCGTGAGTGGGCACCGGGCGCTTCTAAGATGTATCTGGCAGGTGAGTTCAATGGCTGGAATCACAGAAAACATCCAATGGAGCGTTTAGAAAACGGCGTTTTCGAGATAAAGCTTTCTAAGGATACGCTGTGGAATGGATGTAAGGTCTTAGCAATTGTAGAGCATGATGGTCAGGAGCTTGAGAGAATCCCACTGTATGCACGCAGAGTTGTTCAGGATCCTACAACCTATCTTTGGAGTGCAGAGGTTTATGATCCAGAGACACCATTTGCATGGACGGATCAGGATTTCCATAGTGAACTTCCGCCGTATATTTATGAGTGTCATGTTGGTATGGCTCAGGAGGAGAGAAAAGTTGGTTCTTATCTTGAATTTGCAGATAAGATACTTCCGCGCATACAAAATCTTGGATATAATACTATTCAGATTATGGCTATTATGGAGCATCCTTACTACGGTTCCTTTGGTTATCAGATCGGCAGCTTTTTCGCACCAGCTTCTCGAAGTGGTATGCCAGAAGATCTGAAATATCTTGTAAATAAGGCACATAGTATGGGTATTCGTGTGCTGCTTGATGTTGTACATTCTCATGCGGCAAAGAATACACGTGAGGGAATCAACGAGTTCGATGGAACAGATTACCAGTTCTTCCACAGTGGCGCAAGAGGCTATCATCAGGCTTGGGATACCAGATTGTTTAATTATGGAAAGAATGAAGTTATTCATTTCCTGCTTTCAAATTTAAAGTACTGGATGAAGGAATTCCATTTTGATGGTTTCCGTTTTGATGGTGTTACAAGTATGCTATATCTTGATCATGGTCTTGGAACAAGCTTTGACAATTATGATAAGTATTTTTCCATGAACACAGATATTGAAGCAATCACTTATCTTACATTGGCAAATGAGCTTATTCATGAGGTAAATCCGAATGCAATGAGTATCGCAGAGGATATGTCTGGTATGCCAGGCATGTGTATTCCAATTGAAGAAGGCGGTATTGGTTTTGATTATCGTCTTGCAATGGGTATTCCAGATATGTGGATTAAGTTCTTAAAGGAATACAAGGATGAAGATTGGGATATGTGGAAGCTTTGGCATGAGCTTACCAGCCACAGACCACATGAGAAGGTAATTGCTTATGCAGAGTCTCATGACCAGGCACTTGTTGGTGATAAGACAATTATGTTCCGTTTATGCGATAAGGAAATGTATTGGTCTATGGAGAAGAATACCCAGAACTACATCATTGACAGAGGTGTGGCACTGCACAAGATGATTCGCTTTATTACGATGACACTTGGCGGCGAGGGCTATTTAAACTTCATGGGCAATGAATTTGGTCATCCAGAGTGGATTGATTTCCCGAGAGAGGGCAATGGCTGGAGTTATCATTATTGCAGACGTCAGTGGAGCTTAGTTGACAATCCAAACTTAAAGTACTGCTGGCTGAATGATTTTGATAAGGCAATGATTTCATTCACAAAAGAGCACCATATCTTAGAAGATGAGAACCCATACAATATGTGGGTACATCAGCAGGATGATATGATGATTTATGAGAAGGGAAATGTTGTATTTGCATTTAACTTCCATCCAAATCGTTCTTTTGAGGGCTATTTTGTTCCAGTATCTAAGGCTGGAAAGTATCATGCTGTATTGACATCAGATGAGAGCAGATTTGGTGGACAGGATCGTATTGCTAAGGACGTTGTCTATAATACGGTTGAACTTCCAGATGGAAGAACAGGCTTCTTTGCTTATCTGCCAAGCCGTACAGCAGCAGCATTTTGCAGAATCGAGGATGCAGTATCAAAAAAAGAGGCTGCCGCAGCTAAGGATGCGGTAGAAAAACCAAAGAGAGGCCGTCCGAGAAAAGCAAAGACAGAAGAACTCACAGAGGCAGCAAAGACAGAAAAGCCAACTAGATCAAGAAGAGTAAAAAAGGAAGCTGCAGAAGAAGTACCGGCAGAGAAGCCAAAGAGAGGCCGCCCAAGAAAGGTTAAGGAACAAGAACCAGAAGTGACGCCAAAGAAAGAGGCAGCAGAGGTACCAGCAGAAAAACCAAAGAGAGGCCGTCCGAGAAAAAAGCCAGTTGAGGCAGCGGCACCTGAAAAATAATTATTATATAATGATATGAAAAAGAGGAACTGTTTTGCAGTTCCTCTTTTTCATATCATTAGCGTTCTGCTTCCATCCAGCCATTAAATTTCATGATCTTAGATTTTTGCAGTCGTTCATCCTGACTGTCACAGCAGCGATATTCTCGTGGTGACATGCCGATCATACGGCTGAAATAACGGTTAAAGCTGGAAATTGAGTGAAAACCAACATCTTCCGATATATTTAATATAGAGTTTTCAGTTGAGCGAAGCTGATAGCATGCTTTATTGATACGTACAGTGTTTAAATATTCGAGTGGGCTGCGTCCCATCGCAAGATTGAAAATACGCCTAAAATGCGTTGGGCTTAATCCGCATAGCTCTGCTAAATAATCCATCGAAAAGGTTGTCATATAATTTTGCTTGATATACTCAAGTGCCGGGACGATTGAGAGCGTAGAGGCACTGTCTAACGTTTCTGGTGCAGTTTCCTGCTTAGGAAGAAAATTAACGGCGTCAATCAGTAGTGAAAGAAAATCAGAACGAACCTTTAAGTGATGATTAGAAGGCTTTTCCTGTATTGAGTAGCATATTTGGTTAAAATAAAATGAAACAGAAGGGCTTTGACCTGCTGGAATTAAAAAAGCGGAATTTATTTTTCGAAGCAATTCTGATGTTTGCTTAGCATATCCGCCAGTCAATGGGTCAAGAAGCTCCTGCGGATCTACAAACAGGTATGTCCAGAGACTTTGTGTACCAGGTGCACTATATGTTGTGTGAGGAATGTTTCGTGCAATTATGGTAATATCGCCAGCCGAAAAATGGCGGCTTTCTTTTTGGATAATTAGTGTACCTTCTCCTTCGTGACAAAGACCAATTTCAAGACAGTTATGAAAGTGAAGATTGGCACTTGGAACATCAGAAATCCACCACTGGTTTCCTGTCAGTAGCAGAATAGGAAATTCAACACGAAGCGGGTAATTACGAAATTCAGTAATAATATTTTTTTGTTTAGCCATAGTATACTCCATTAATGATATTGATTTTGTATAAAATCATGTGTTAGTGTTACTTCCATTCTAAACTGACTTAACCCAGCGGCAAGCCACTGGGGTTCCATTGACGGAGTTCTAGTGCCTGCGTACATCGCAAGGACTTTGGCAGACACATCTGTTCCGGAGCAATAAAACTCGCGAACAAGCAGTCCTACGACCACATTTGTGTCGATTCGATGGAACTG
>OATA01000583.1_pt1 | contig 36049 bp, 37 predicted proteins | sample 1516451 | NCBI WGS metagenome assembly OATA01 (sample SAMEA2579905, study PRJEB22360) | human gut metagenome | biome: human gut; feature: human-associated habitat; material: faeces | place: Denmark | collected 2008/2010 | reverse complement strand
TGTACCACTCCGGGTCGGCAGAGCGTGCCTTGTCCAGTGCTTTCAGCTCGGCGCTGCGGGCGTTGTAGGCTTCTGCCATCTCCCGCTCCAGAACCTCCAGCCCTTCCCGGTTGTGGTACAGCTCCATAAACAACCATTCCAGCTCGTCCTTGTGCTTGGCAAACCGGGACGCAAATTCCTGTTTTGTTGCCATGATTCAGCCCTCCACTTCCGCAAGGGTGGGCATGGCGGGGATAGCACCATGCCGGCTGGTGGTGATGCTGGCCGCCTTGTTGGCAAAAGCCAGAATGCCTTCCAGCTTGTCCACCGTCAGAGTGTCCAGCTCCTCTTTGCAAAGTTTGGACAGGGCAGCCCCAAAGAAGGTATCGCCTGCGCCGTTGGTGTCGCCCACCTTGCAGGGAACACCTGCCACATGGCCGGTCTTGTCCCCAAAGCGGTAGAACACGCCGTTTGCACCCAAGGTGACAAAAATCAGCCGGATGCCGTTCTGTGCCAGTTGTGTCGTGCCGCTTTCGCAGTCGGTGGTGCCGGTGAGCAGGGGCAGCTCTTCATCGGACACTTTCAAGATATCCACCAGCGGCAGGGGAGCTTTCATCTGGGCAATGGCATTCTCTTTGTTCTTCCAGAGGTTGGCACGGTAATTCGGGTCATAAGTAATGACAGCACCCAGCTTTTTGGCACGGGCAGCAGCGTCCAGCGTGGCAGTGCGGGAGGGGTCGGCGGTCAGGCTGACAGAACCGAAGTGGACGATTTTGGCAGCTTTCAGAGCCTCGTCCGAAATATCCTCTTTGCACAGCATCACATCGGCGTTGGCGCTGCGGTAGAAGCTGAAATCCCGCTCACCGGTGGCATCCACCGAGACCACCGCCATGGTGGTGGGGTGGTCTGCATCCACCGCCATGCCGGAAACGTCCACCTTGTTTTCTGCCAGAACCTCTTTCAGGTAGCGGCCAAAGGCATCCGCACCCACCTTGCCGATAAAGGCGGTCTGTGCGCCCAGTCTGGAAGCAGCCACCGCCAGATTGGCCGGGGCCCCGCCGGGGTTTGCGGCAAACTGAGGGATGCCGCGCGCATCCTTGCCGGTCTGGGTCAGGTCGATCAAAACTTCGCCAATCGTTAAAATGTCCATGAGTCCTTCTCCTTATCATTCATCGTAGCGGGGTGTCTGCTCCGGGAACTGCTGCCGGATCTTTTCCTCAATGCCATACGCGGCATCAAAATCGGAATACAGCAGGAAGAAGCAGACGAACCAGATAAACCACACACCGAGGAACGGCACCAGAAAGCCCGTCCACGGCAAAAACAACACGAACAGAAGCCACCAGCCCAGTTGCAGGATCGCCGTGCCGATCACATGCTTGCCATATTTCAGGCAGAACAGGATGGCGTTTTGCAGTCGGTGCAGGTTGCTTTCTTCAAACAATACCACCTGCGGCCAGAACGCAGTAAACAGCATGAACAGGATCAGCAGCCCGGCCAGAAAAACAGCCATGGTTCCGATACCGGGCATTCCCTCGCCGGAGAACAGCACCATGCCGAAAAACAGCTCGATGCCAAGTGCCAGACTGAACACCACACCGGGCAGAAGGGATGCTTTCCAGTTTTGTTTCATGCCCTTGCAGTAGTTCTCCCACCAGCCCCGGGGCGCATCCCGATAGCTGCGGAACAGCGCATCCATCATGCAGGAGATGGCCGGCCCCACCAGCAGTCCGCCCACCACGCAGACCGGGATCAGCACCAGCAGACTGGAAGAAAGCAGGGCGTACCCCACCCCCAGCCCATAGGGGATGCACAGACCCAAGGTGACAAAATCCGCAAAGAGAAAGCTTTTCCAGTCTCGTTCCAGCAGCTCCTGATACCGGGGCAGACCAGTGGCGCGTTGACCATGGATGACCGGGTCACTCGGAAAAAATAAGCCCATTTCTACGCCTCCTTAATAGGTGCAGCCGTTCAGAAATTCGGTCAGTACAGCCAGTGCATCGCCGGTGTAGCTCTCCTGACAGGAAAGCTCCCACTCTATGGCACTGGTGCCGCGCTGGGCGAAGGCCGCAACGCCGGTCGCATACGGATTGCTTTCATCCTGATAGGTGAACTGAATGACCGTATATTCCTGCCCGGCGGCAGTCAGGGTCTGTGTGTCAGAAATATCGTAGTTCTGCTGTGCCAGCTCCTGCCAGCCGGAAACAGCGGAAGCTGCCTTTTCTTCGGTCTTGTTCTCCTGCACCACCAGCGTCAGCTGGGCATCGTAGAGATCGACTGTCTTACCATCGCTGTTTTCATAGGGCTGGGGTTCTCCGTTGACCCAAGAAGCATAGTACAGACCGTTGGCTGCAAGGATGTCCTTGTTGTCCAGCAGGGTAAAGCCCTCCGGCGGGGCAGGGGCAACCAGCGTTTTGCCTACCGGAGCCGTCCCATCCGCATTTACCAGCGGGTCACTTTTCAAATTTTCATCCTTCACACCGCAGCCAGTACAGAGAACTGCCGCCAGCGCAAGTGCTACGACACACAACCAGTTCCGTTTCATGGAGTTGCTCCTTCCGTCAGAATCTCCCATAACCGCTGTGCTCCTTCCCGGGCATGAGCGGCTTTTTCGTTTGTGGGCTCTTCATAAAAGGCCCTGCGGCCTAAAAATAATCCGTTTACCAGTTCTGCGCTGCTGCCAGTAACGGTGGTTCCCAACACGGTGGTCTGATACGTTCCAAGGTCGTATCCGGCCAGCGTCGGGCAGTCTGCCCAAGGTACAGTCTTTCCGGCGGCGGTATAGTCGTTGTCACCCGGCGGAGTGCCGTCCCAGTTAGCAAGCGCCTGATAGTCCAGCTGAAAATGCGCCGGGTCATCCAGCAGCAGAAAATAGCTTTCCTCGGCATTCATATCCGCCAAAAACTGCATCTGTGCGGCAAGCGCGTAAGTAGAAGCGTTTTCCACGTCCTCAGTGTCGCTGACATACTGGTTGAGCTTGACCGAAACGATTCCGTCGCCGTTCAGATCTTCGCCATACTGCGCAAAAGCGGCTTCGATGGCGTGGGCTGTATCCTCCGGCAGAGCACTTTTGCCCACATAGGCGATCTGATAGTCCGGCAGGGTTTCGCCCCAGTGCAGGGCGTTGCCCAGCCAGCTGATGCCGACCCAAAGCGCCACAGCCGCAATAATAAGGTAGAGCCAGTGGTAATGCAGCCAATTTTTGAACCAGTACCACCGGCCTTTTTCCGGGGCGGTCATGCCTTGGTGGTGCCGCCGTAGGCGTAGCGCACCGGCAGACACAACAGGGAGGGAGTGTTAGCGTGGGAGTCCTGCAGCACCAGATCCACGCAGGTCTCTGCCATGGCTTCTACCGGCTGGATGATGGTGGAGCAGTAGTAGTCCTGATCTCCAAAGGCGCGCAGACCGTCGTAGCCGATGACCTGCACATCCTCCGGCACGCGCTGCCCCATCCGGCGCAGCATCTTGATGACGGCGACCGCCAGCTTGTCGGTGACGCAAAAGATGCCGTCAAAGGCCAGCCGTCCGTCCTTCAAGTTCTCTTCTAAAAAGTGCTCGAACTCACTGAGCGGCGCGTCATCCATCAGGATCTTTTGGGTGCAGGGCAGCTGCATGGCTTCACACTCTGCCACAAAACCGTCCCGGCGTTTGTTGGTCTCGCTGGTCAGCGGGGAGCCGATGCGCAGGAATGCCAGATTTTTGCAGCCGTTTTCCACCAGCTTCTGGGCCGCCAGGCGCCCGCCGTTGTAGTTATCAGAGGCCACGCAGGTGGTGCTGCCACTGAGATAGCGGTCGATGGACACCGACCGCACATCCGGGGGGATCTTCAGGTCGGGGTTGTAGGTCAGGGCAATGATGCCATCCACCTTGTTCTGCGCCACCATCTGCACCATTTCCCGCTCCTTGGTGTAGTCGTATTCCGTATCGCACAGCAGCATCCGATAGCCGCGGTTCACCAGCGCCCGGTTGATGTAGTGTGCCACCATGCTAAAGAAAGGGTTGAGCAGATTGGGCAGAATGACCGCCACGGTGTAGGTGCGGTTGTTCTTCAGCCCCTTGGCGTAGGCGTTGATGTGGTAGTCCAGCGTCTTGATGGCCTGTTCTACCTTTTTACGGTACTCGTCACCCACTGGGATGCCGTTGATGACCTTGGATACAGTGCCCAGAGAGACTCCTGCCTCCTTGGCCACGTCCTTCATAGTAGGGGCGGTGTTCTGTTTTGCCATGCGGGCCACTCCTTTGTTCGTGAAACGTTTCTATTTCAAGTGGATATATATCAAAGGAAATCTTGCTGTATTCCTGCTAACTCTGAGGTTTTTGCAGCTTCAGTATAGCATGGTTTTTCCAGAATGTAAAGGCTTTTTCGTGAAATTTCATGAATCGTTTCATGAACGCGCGATAATGCATTTTGCACAAAAACATCCTATAGCAAGTGTACAAAACGTTGAAAACATGGATACAAGGTATTTTTTGCGTAAAATCCTGTTGACACGAAAACGCTGGCGTGCTATCTTTGTGTTGTAAGCCGTGTAACGTTTCACGAGAAACGGGAAAAATGATCCCCGAACGGCAGGGGACCCCGCCCACGGGCCTGTGGGCAGCGTAAAAACAAGAAGGAGGAGTTTTTATGACGCAGACCTCGCCAGCTGCTGCACGTCAGCTGGACGCTATCCCGGTCCACCGCAAAAGCCTCAGCCAACGGCTGCGGGAAAACTGGCAGCTCTATGTGATGCTGCTGATCCCGGTGGTGCTGACCATCGTTTATAAGTACTGGCCCATGTACGGCATCCAGATCGCGTTCCGGGATTTCAAGGCAAGCCGCGGCATCACCGGCAGCGAGTGGGTTGGCCTGTACTGGTTTGAACGGTTCTTCACCGCACCCAACTGTGTGCGCATGATCAAGAACACCGTGCTGCTGAGCCTGTACAGCCTGCTGTGGAGCTTCCCCATCCCCATCATCCTGTCCCTGTGCATCAACCAGCTGCGCTTTGCAAAGTTCAAGCGGGTGGTGCAGACGGTGCTGTACGCACCCCACTTCATTTCTACCATGGTCATCTGTGGTATGATCAAGATCTTCCTCAGTCCGTCCGGCGGTCTGCTGAACCTGATCCTGGGCACCAGCGTGGACTTCCTCTCGGAGAGCGCCGCATTCCGTACCATTTATGTGGCCTCCGGCATCTGGCAGGAAGCCGGCTGGGGCACCATCATCTATATGGCTTGTCTGGCTGCTGTGGATACCAGCCTGTACGAAGCCGCCAAGATCGACGGCGCTTCCATGTTCCAGCGCATTCTGCACATCGACATCCCGGAACTGGTACCCATGATCGTGCTGCAGCTCATTATGAGCGTAGGCAACCTGATGAACGTGGGCTTTGAAAAGGTGCTGCTGCTGCAGACCGAGCTGAACAAGGCCACCAGCGATATCATTGCCGTGTACGTCTACGAACAGGGCATCATCAACGCCAAGTACAGCTATTCCACCGCTGTGGGTCTGTTCAACACGGTGGTCAACATCATCCTGCTCATCATCGTCAACCGCATCGCCAAGAAGGCGGCAGACGTCAGCTTTGTGTAAAGGGGGCGAACCGTTATGGCAAAAAACATTGCAGCATCCCGTCAAAAGAAGCCCAGCGGTCTGTCCGATAAGGTCAGCGACATCGTTCTGGTGGTCATCTGCGCCGCCATCATGCTCATTGTGGCTTACCCGCTGTACTACGTTCTGGTGGCATCCTTCTCGGATCCCTACGATGTGTACGCCGGCAAGACCTTCCTGCTGCCCAGCCAGTTCACCCTGAAGGGCTATCAGGCGGTGTTTGCAGACAGCGCGCTGTTCTCCGGTTTTGTCAACAGCATCAAATACACCGTCATCGGCACGATTTATTCGGTGGTCATGATCTATCTGGTGGCTTACCCGCTGAGCGTGAAAGACCTGCCCGGACGCAAGTACATCAGCCTGTTCTTCGTCATCACCATGTATTTCGGCGGCGGTCTGGTGCCTACTTACCTCATCGTCAAGCAGACCGGTCTGCTGGGCAGTATGTGGGCGCTGTTCCTGCCCGGTGTCGTGGCGGTCGGCAATGTCATCATCGTCCGCAACTTCTTTGAGAACAACATTCCCCGTGAGCTGCTGGAAGCTGCCGAGATCGATGGTGCCTCCAAGTGGACCGTCTTTGTAAAAATGGTCATCCCCCTGAGCCGTTCCATCATGGCCGTTATGGTGGTGTACAGCATGGTGGCCTACTGGAACGACTGGTTCACCGCTCTGATCTACCTGAGAGCCGATCAGGCTCCGCTGCCGCTGGTGCTGCGCAATATCCTGATCAAGAGCTCCACCAGCGCCAGCCAGTCCTCTATGGTAGCGGGCGGCTTTGCAGAACTGAATAAGCTGACCGAAATGATCAAGTTTGCTTCCATCATCGTGGCAGCTGCCCCCATGCTGATCGTTTACCCCTTTGTACAGAAGTATTTTGAAAAAGGCTTCATGGCAGGTGCGGTCAAGGGCTAAAATTGCGACCGCCGCCTGCGAGCAAAGACTTCCCCCGCTCCGGGGGAAGATGTCACGCAAGTGACAAAAAGGGGAGTACAGGGAGCAACTTTTGGCGCAGCGGTCTGCAAGACGCGAGACCCGCCCAAGGGTCGAAGCGGATGCAGGGCACCGCAAGAGGTTTTAAACGACCGCAGCCCATTCCAGAAAACGAAAAGAACCTGATATAACATTACAGAAAAGGAGAACAACCATGAAAAAGATGATCTCTCGCCGCAATTTCCTGAAGGTTTGTGCCGTTGCCGGTTCTGCCGTGGCACTGTCTGCCTGCGGCGGCAGCAAAAAGGCTGCTGGACCGGACCCCTCCAACACCGACCAGACCAGCTTTGACATCGTGGGCGGTCAGTCTGCCCTGAGCCCCGGCTACAACGACAACGAGGTGCTGAAGAAGCTGGCAGATAACGTGGGCGTTAAACTCAACTACGAGACCATGAGCGACTCCCTCAGCGAGCAGGTGAACATCCGCATTGCAGGCGACCAGCTGCCGGATGCCTTTATGGGTGTGGGCTTCTCCAACTACGATATCGCCAACTACGGTGCAGACGGCACCTTCCTGGACCTGACCCCCTATATCAACGCCGAGATCATGCCCAACCTGACCAAGATCCTGGACGAGCACCCCAACATCCGTGCAGCTATCACCATGAGCGACGGCTGCATCTACGGTCTGCCCGCTGCCGAGCAGATGGGCACTGCCGGTATCGGTGACGACGAGGATTACAGCATCTTCACCATTCCGCAGTTCTCCATGATCAACAAGCGCTGGCTGGACGAGCTGGGGCTGGCAGTGCCCACCACGCTGGACGAGCTGCACACCGCCCTGAAGGCCTTCAAGGACAACGATATGTCCGCCAAGGTCTACGGCAACGCTCCCGGCAGCACCATTCCCATGTCCACTGGCTTTGACGAGTGGTGCTGGGGTCAGAACATCTTCTACGCAGGCTTCGGATTCACCAACTGGCCCAACGATGTGTGCAACGATCTGGTGCTGCAGAAGGACGGCAAGTGCCGCTTTGTCTGCGCCGAGGACAACTACCGCAAGGCGGTCACCTACTTCCACGACTGGTACGCCGAGGGACTGATGGACGTGGAGATGTTCAGTCAGGATACCAACCAGCTGCTGGCTAAGGGCGCACAGGGCTATCTGGGCGTTTCCACTTGGTGGTACATCGAGGAGCTGATGGGCGATTACTCCAAGGACTATGTGTTCCTGCCCGTGCTGGACGGCCCGGACGGCACCCACAACGTCACCGTGCGTACCGGCGGCGGTACCAACAGCGGCAACCTGAACGTGACCAACAAGTGCCAGAGCCCCGCCAACCTGCTGAAGTTCTTTGACCAGTGGTATGACGGCGAGACCGTGATGCAGCTGCAGTACGGCCCCATTGGCGTGTTCTTCACCGAGCAGGACGCCAACGGCAAGTGGAAATCTATCACCGAGGAAGAGGCCAAGGCAAAGTACAACAAGGGTGCCGGTGAGCTGAAATCCACCTACGAGGTCTGGGGTCCCAAGTTGATCCTCAGCGAGTACTACGACAAGTACTTCTACATGGAGGACCGCGCCATTGAGCGTCTGACCGACCTCGAGAATTACTGGATGCCCTTTGTGGACGACACCACCACCTACCCCATCGACTGCGTGTTCACCAGCGAGGAGCTGGACACCATCGACCGCTACCGTGCGGATTTTGAGAACGCAGTCTCTGAGCAGGAAGGTCTGTGGCTGAAGGACGGCGGTCCCTCCGACAGCGAGTGGGCAGCCTATCTGGACACCCTGACCAATAGCTGCGGCATGGATAAGCTGCTGGCAGCTTACCAGGGCGCATACGACCGCTACAAGGCAAACGCCTGATTCTGTAATGCAAGGAGGCATCCGCGATGCCAAGTGAAATTTTGAAAAAAGCCCGTGCCTACGAGGCCGAGCACGGCGCAGCGATTTCCCCGGAAGAACGCCCTGCTTACCACATGACCCCCTATGTGGGCTGGCTGAACGACCCCAACGGTTTCTCTTATTATAAAGGGAAGTATCACCAGTTCTATCAGTATAACCCCTACGATGTGCGGTGGGCGCCCATGCACTGGGGTCACGCCGTCAGCACCGACCTGCTGCACTGGGAGTATCTGCCCTGTGCGCTTGCACCGGATTCCCCGGCAGACAACGGCCCCGGCTGCTTCTCCGGCTCTGCCACCGTGATGGATGACGGCAAGCAGCTGCTGATGTACACCAGCGTGGTGGCAGAAAAGCAGCCCAATGGGGAGATGCGGGACATCCAGACCCAGAGCATTGCCATCGGTGACGGCCTCAACTACGAAAAGCCTGCCTGCAACCCGGTGCTGACCCAGAAAGACCTGCCGGAAGGCTTCAGCAAGTTTGATTTCCGGGACCCCAAGATCTGGCGTGAGGCCGACGGCACCTACTCTGTCGTCACCGTCTGCCTAGCCGAGGACGGCAGCGGCGCAGCGGCACTGTTCCAGAGCAAGGACGGCTTCGACTGGCACTTTGTCACGGTGCTGGAACGCTGCAACAATCAGTACGGCAAAATGTGGGAGTGCCCGGACTTCTTCCCGCTGGATGGCAAGCAGGTCTTGATGCTCGGCCCCATGGAGATGCTGCCCAAGGGCGAGTTCCACAACGGTCACAACGTGATTGCCTTCATCGGCAACTACGACGAAGCCACCCACACCTTCACCAAGGAAAATGTGCAGCTGATGGACGGCGGCATCGACTTCTACGCCACCCAGACCACCCTTGCCCCGGATGGCCGCCGGATCATGACCGCATGGCTGCAGACATGGTCGGACACCGAGGATAAGCCTCAGGGCTGCAAGTGGTTCGGGCAGACCATCTGCCCGCGGGAACTGCACATCAAGGACGGACGCATTATCCAGGCCCCGGTGCGGGAGCTGGACGCCGTCCACGGCAAGCGCACCTTCCACGAAAATGTGACGGTGCAAGGCGAAACAACGCTGGAGGGCATCAAGGGCCGTGTGGCCGACCTGACCGTCACGGTGCAGCCCGGCGAATACCGCTCCTTTACCCTGAAGCTGGCCGCCGATGCAGACCATCACACCAGCCTGAGCTACGACCCCTACACTTCCGAGCTGACGCTGGATCGCAGCTATGCCGGTTCCCGTGCCGACATCGTTCACCGCCGCAGCTGCAAGGTGCGCAGCCAGAACGGTGCGCTCAAGCTCCGCATCCTGCTGGATAAAAACAGCATCGAAGTTTTCGCTAACGACGGTGAACAGACCATGACCGCATGGATCTACACGCCGCAATCTGCCGACGGCATCACCTTTGCCGCAGACGGCAAAGCAACTGTTACGGTGGAACAGTTTGAGTTGAATCTGTAACCTGATATTCCCTTCATTTCTCCTTCATTGAATACAGCCCCGCTTTGGATTCTTCTTCACCAAAGCGGGGCTGTGTTTGTTATGTCATTGCTCTTCCAGCCTGCCGTGTTCGCAGCCAAGCGAGAGATAATGCTCAATCTCCCCACCCAGCACCATCTGCGCATACTCCAGCGGCTTATTATACAGCAGCCAGTCCAATTCTGCCCGCTGCGCCGGAGTGTTGCCATACTCGTCTTCAATGGCGATGCAGTCGATGGCAAGAGTGGTGCCATCTTCGAACCGAGATTCCACCCGGTTGGTGTCCATATTGAAGCGGCAGGAAAGCAGTTTGTTCATACGAAAGCCTCCATGCTTTTCACATTTACTTCTTCTGCGGTGGAAAGTTCCGGCTGTCCGTATGCAAATATATAAAGCCACTTCCTGATGCAGCCCTTTACAGTTCTACACTCATCCACCACACGTCCAATTCTTACACCAAACGCGAACTTGTCGGGGCGGGGCCCCTCCATCTTGCTTACGCAAGACCGTTCGGTCGCTTAAAAGCCCCACTGGGGCTTTCATTGCTCCGCTTCGCTGCGCAAACGCGAACAACGCTCTTTTTGCTCTGCACAAAATCCTGCATCGTTTGGCGTAAAATTGGCGTATGGCGTAGTTTTCGCTGGAAATCCATCAAAAGAAAAAGCCCGAAACCTCTCGGTACATCAAGAAGTTTCAGGCTTTGTTTTTCTTAAATTGGAAATTTACTGCTCAATCGGCTTCATCGTGGGGACGTGGCAAGAAATAGCCCTGTTTTCGTCCAACAGGCTCCAACAACGTCCACGATTCCGGGGGATTTTTTGAAGAACCCTCCAACAAGCTCCAACAGCGTCCACGAAAGTTGTGTACAGTTTTGGTCACAGCCCTTTTTTGACGGAGCGTGACGGAAAACGTGACAACGGGTGTTGTTCGCTGTCAAACCGTGATAAACGAGATGTGCTTCTTTGTCCAGCAGAGAGGAACATTTCTGTTATTTTGAATCCATGCCTTACCGCACAAGCAATGCGCTTTGCAGAGAGGTCATGGATTCTTTCTTTTTCTCTTGGGTTGCTTCTGCGTATACATCCATTGTGGTGGAAATATCCGCATGACCCATGATTTCCTGAATGACCTTCAGGTTGGTTTCGTTCTCGCAGAAGCGAGTGCAGAATGTGTGCCGCAGGATATGGCAGCTAAACTTTGGCAGAAGAACCGGGTCACGATTTTCTTCCTTCGCCTTGGATTCTTCTTCCTTATTATAGTCTGCACAAATCGAGCGGATAGTGCGGTTGATGGCATTGGGGAGATAAACCTTTCCATCGCCAGTGCAGAAAACAAAGCCGGAGTACCCATCAATTTCATCGGTGCAGAAACCAATGACCTTTTGATACTGGTATTCTTCCAGAAAGGCATCGAACACTTCATCAATCATTGGAATAATGCGGATGCCAGCTTTCGTTTTGGGCGAGTTTACATGGTTGGTGCAAGTGCCATCTTCCTGCACACGATAAACAAGATTGTGGTTGATGCTGATCGTGCGGTTCTTGAAATCAACATCCTGCCACCGCAGACCTAACACCTCGCCAATGCGACAGCCAGTACCAAGCATTACGGTAAACAACGGGAACCATCCGCGATACTCTTCGCTATTGGCGATGTAATTGGTAAACGCACGCTGTTCGGCAACAGTCAGAGCATGACGCTTTGTCTTTTCCCAGCAGTGGCTCTTCTTAATTTCAGCCATAACGCCCTCCGTGGGATTCAAGCGCAGCAGTCCATCGCGGACAGCCATTGTAAAGGTTGGATGCAAAAGTGTATGTACGATTTCCATACTGTTGGGCTTGAATCCTTTTTCTAAAATCAGTGAGTAATAGAATTTCTTAATATCGCTGTACTTGATTTTGCTGATACGAAGTTTTCCAAAACCATCCCGAACATAATGGTTATACATATATTTATAGTTCGTCATGGTGGACTGCTTCAGATCATACTTTTGAGAAATGTATTCGTCAAACAGTTCGTTCAGCGTGATACGCTCGGCACGATCAGGGTCAAGGCCATCCTCGATTGCTCTGCGGATTTTTACTTCTTTTTTTCTAAGTTCGCTCAACTCCTTTGCATAGACCGATCTGTGTTCGCCACGGAGCGTAGTGTAGCGGAACACATAACGGCCATCCTTTCGCTGCGATTCACCCTTCTTCAGGGAGTAACCACGAGAATCTTTTCTTGTTGCCATTCTTCTCACCTCGTAAAATTCGATTTAAGGAGAACAGTCATATCCTGATGACGGTTTATGTAGTACATTGCGTCCGTCCTGTTCTAAGGATACACAAGTTGCTCCTGTCCTGCAACGATGCCGCAAAAGTAATTTTTTGTATCATTTTTCCAATATGTAATACTCCTAAGAACGGAGTATTTAGTTTCACATTCTGAATGTGTCCAAGTATTCCTCGAAGATTTCCAGATTCACAAGGACAACACGCCGGATTTTATAAATTGCCCCGGCTTCTCTTGCAAGCTCCTCAAATGTATGCAGGCCCATCGAGTATAACTCTGCACCTTCCTGATAGCGGACAAATTTTTTCTTGCCAGACTTCACCATTGGTTCCAGCTCTTTGATTTCGGTTCGTGCAAATGCCATATATCTACCTCTTTTCGTTTTCTCTATTCAGTTTATCTCCAACTCGTACTTATCTGAGCAAATCATCCTATTTGTTTATTCCAAGACTTCTTAATAATGCCTCTTCGATTTGCTTCATCTCCCATTCACTTGTCATCCCCATGAAATTGTTGATTCGCTCTTTATCTATCGTGAAAATCTGCTCCAGCAGCACGACTGACGGTCGGCTAAGTGCCGGATTTTTGTCGATTAGAACATGGGTGGGCTGATTGGACTTTTTTGAAACACGCGAAGTAACAGCCGCCACAATCACGGTCGGAGCAAATTTGTTTCCAACATCATTTTGAATAATAATGACTGGACGTTTGCCGCCCTGCTCCGAACCATAATGCGGGTCAAGGTCTGCAAAATAAATCTCGCCGCGGCGAAAGCCAAAATTCTTAGTCACATAAACGATAGCGGTCACCCCCCTTTTTCGCTATGTAGGCAAAAGCCGCCCTTGTAGGCGGCTCTTGCGGTGAGAAAGGAAATTTGCCATGAGCAGGAAATATTGTCACTGTTTGATGGGAAGGCTCTTTGTACGGCTGGAGCCATTGTAGACTTTCAAAACCTGAAGCATATACTTCTGATGGTTCGGGCCGCTCATGGCCTGTCCGCTGCGATAGATTGCGATTGGGCTGGTACGCTGGAGCTGACGAATCAGCCGAATCAGGTCATATTCATGGTCGTAAAGAGCAACAAAGCGGGTCACGCCCTGCAACACTTCCGAACGAAGGGAGTCAATATCCCCTTCCCATGCCTCCGCCAGCACACGAAGAGCATCGGTGTAAACGCGCTCACCGTGCTGCCGATATTCGCCAAATGCCGTGGCGATGCAGGCGATTCTCCACTTTGCATGGCTCTGGGTAAAGCTTAGTTCAAAACCAGCGCGCTGGGTGGCACTCTGGAAAGCGATGGCTTCCGGGTCGCCGCCGTAGATTTTAGCGCGCATTTTCGCGCCTGCTGTGAGAGGGGCAGAAACACCCGTCTGCTGTGCAAACAGAAGGGCCTCCTGCTGTTCTGTCAGACCGGAATATACCTTGCAGACAATGTTGAGGTCACAGTTGTTGTTCCGCAACTTGCGAGCCGCGATGGTATGCTGGCCGTCGAAAACGTAGTAGTGACCGTCACGATAGCTGACCTTGGGCGCATTGGCAATGCGCTCATCAAACTCGGCAGCGATGCGCTTGACACGGTTGGCGTTAAGATGCCGCTGGTAGTAGCTGCGCGGCACTTCCAGAAACTTGCTGTTAATAACCATTTCATGATGAACGAGTTTAGTCATAGGCAAATTCTCCTTCCAGTTTTACGATATACTTTTTTGCTTTCTGTAAAAGTTCAACGACCTTCTGACGAATGTGCGGATTTTTGAGAAATTCCGGATAGTGCTCAAAGCAAACATCAAGGCGGTAAATCATCGTACTCGCAGCTGATTCCACTTCACTGAGCATCCCTTCTGCATCAGCCACTTGCTCGACAGATTCCATCTTATCGGACAGTGCGCGGATGGTTTGCAGTTCGGTTAAAGGTTTTTGAGGATTAGAAGAGTCCTCCATTCTTGGTATTGGGATTTCGGTTTTGTAAGATGCCTCCTCCACAGCAGCCAGTGACTTTTGATTTTTCACCTTTTTCGGTTTAGATGTGGATTTACTGGCCGATTTTTTCGATTCCTTTGGAACACAAATTTTTTCAACCAGTGCAGGACGTTCTTCTGGGGGAATTCTGGCAAGGGTCATAATATCCTTGGCCGTGCCTTTTACCTTACCAGACAAAATCTTTTGGCGACTTCCGGGAGAGATTTCTTCTGCCGCATCCACGCCTTTGCTAAAACTTTCAGCAAATTGGATATACCCCTCGCTTACATTTAGTTCTTTAGCAAGACGTTTTCGGGTTGATTCGTTCGGAGGAACTTGACAATTTTTGTCAAGTTCCTCCTTTGAAAATACGCCATGCTGATTATTACCGTTTCCTCCATCCTTTTTCTTTTCAGACTGGTAACGGATTCCAGCAAGGTATTTTTTCTGTTCTGGTGTGAGGTTACGCCGCCCCAGTTGATTTTTGCAAATCCAGATAATTGCTTCAAAGCGATCTGCAAATTCCTTCTCGTGGATAGTGTAGGGAATGTCTGGGTGCTTCTGGAGAATCGCGTAACGGTTATGACCGTCAACAACCAACCCTTTCCAGACGATGATGGGATTGATAACTTTCCCATCGTTGACGATGTTCTTTTCAAGCTGTTCCAGCTCTTCAAAAGTCAGAGGTGGAATTTTACCCTGAAATTCTGGGTCGATTTTAAGCGCAGTCAGCTTCATCATCAAAATGCCCTTTCTTCATATAAATGGCCTTGGGGCTGCTAGGCTGGATGTAATAGTCAAATCCAAAGCGAGTCTGGCAGTAAGTGCAGGGTTCTTTAACCTGCTGATTGGGGTCGGTACGGCGGACGCGGATGCCGCGAGCATTGCGGAACGCTTCCAAGCAACGGGGGCAGAGAGTCGTAAGAGTGCTTTCATCGTGATGCTTACGGTCAAAAGTACGGTTCATAATCATTACCTCTGTATCGTTATTGTGAATATTCGGTATGGAAAAAGCCCACTTCCTTAAATCAGGGAGTGGGCTTTGAAATTTGGTTTTAAGTTTTCCACCCTATTTGTCCTCGACGCCCAGTGGAGTTGGAATACACCTCGGTAAATGGGGAATTTCACCCACACTCTCATTGGCATTTCAGCCACCCCGCCTTCTTTATGACCGGGCCGCGAGTTACGGAAGTTTCATTGTTTTGTCCGAGGGAATGATATTCAGTTTTCAAGGTACGCCTTACAGTTTCGGGCTTTCCCTTTGTTTGGGGTGTTGCCCTTGCTGTGACCATAGTGTATCTGAAAACTAAATACATTTTTAGGAAGTAATAGTTCCGCTTTTTGCATCGAAAACCGGAACTATTACTTCCGGTTTTGTGCAAAAACAATCCTATTTTCGTTCATTTCAATTTTACAAGTTTTGAAAAATCAGTTTGAAATTTTTCCAAAGAAAAAAGCCCTTCCGGGCTGCGGCTTCTATAAGCCACCTGTCCAGAAGGGCAATTCTATGTGATTATAAATCGTCCGCAATCGTATCTAAACTACGCGCGATACGGTGTAGTTTTGCGCAAAGCCGTTTTTTCATCAGCTCTTCTTGCTCAGAAGGTGTACTTCCCAAAATCAAATAGTCGAGTGTACTGTTAAAAATCGTTTTGATTTCAACAAAAAGGTCAATCGACGGTGCTTCTTCCCCTCGCTCAAGATTGCGGAGATGGCGGTCACTGATATTCAACTTGATTGCCAGTTCTTCCTGCGTCATGCCATTCGCCTTGCGCAGTTGTTGAATACGTTTACCAGTTGCATAAGAATCAAAGTACATAAGCCAGCCCTCCGACCACAGAGTAATGCAGCCACAGGCCACACCACAGGGTCAGAGCGCAAGAATACAGTCGGCGGCGAATCACAACTTGGTTGCCGGGGCTGGGTTCATACTCAATCAATCTTCTTTTCATAATCCTTCGTCCTTTCGTTGTCGATCATGGCAATGTGGGCGGAGCATGGAGATATATCGTACCTTCTCCATGATAGTAAAAGGGAAAATTCCCTGTTGCTACCTGTAGTAAGAAAACAAAATCCTGTTTACAGCACGTTAAGGTACAGCCGGTTCGCGTTCACCAGACTCCACAACCGAAAAGGGCTCGGATATTTCGTAGATAGGCCCGTTCCACGCTTTACTGCAGGACGTAATTGTGTCCGAAACATTCTGCACCAACCATTCACTCTACCTTTCCAATGCTGCAATAGTTATGAAAATTATAATAGACATATAGTAAATTTGCCATATACTTCTAATTACTTGATTTCTGTGTAGACCTCATCAAGCGTCTCGATTGGTCCTTCACCAATCAACCAGCAAATTCTATATCCATATGGGGTGATTTCCGTCATATTCATTTTGCTTTCACCGAAAGCAACGGCTTGAACAGTGCTATCTGTTACTATTCTCCAATTTACCCATAAGATTTTTTGGTGGCTTTGAAATGAACTAGTAATACCGGTAGTACTAGTTGACTTTGGGCTTATTGCACCACTAATTCTCAAAATATGATATCCAAGCAATTGCTTTCGGAGAATCGAACACCAGATATTTCCGTTATCATCTAAGTAGAATACAACCTCTAAATTACCATCTGTCGGTTCTTCAAAAAGAAGTTCTGCGACATCATTTGAATAATATTGCATAGTTTCAAATGGAGTTCTATTGTTTAGTTTGCAAATATAAAGAACGCAAGCAATAGTAACCATTAAAATTAGAAATTGGGACTTTGCTTTTTTCATCAACTATCTCCTATGATGGCTTTAGCCTAAAATCATACAATTGACCAAAAAATGGAAAGGTCTGTTGCAAAATAGCTTCCAAAAAAATATTACACAAAACCCGGAATCTTTTCAGAACCAAAACGGCTCAAAAATGGCTCCGGGTTTCTAATTTTGCACTATTTTTGTGCAAGTTGCTATTGCATTTTTGTTTTGTAACAGCCCCCTTTTTCCAAACTACAACAATGTTACTGAGACATTAGATTTTGTAAAAATTCTCGCCATTAATACGGAATACCAGAAACTGTACATACAAGTGACCACTGATTTTTAACAGACGATAAACTAAAGCTTCCCGATACACCACTAGCTCCCGGCGTAATCGAAATGCTTCCAGATGCACTTTGATATGTATGGATGTACTTCAAAACTGCCTCTGCTTTATTTCCTTGACCAGTCATTGTTACTTTACTAAGAGTCATTGCCAAATTGATGTCCTGAGCGTAATAATTAATTTTGTTTCCATAAATCAAATCATCAAAAGCCCATACACGTCCACTATTTGCGGACGAGTCTACTGAACGAACTGTAATGGCACTTCCATTATTAGCTGTACCAGATGCCTTTTTTGTTTTTTCGCTAAATTCACCCGCCCATGTGACACCAATATAGTCTTCACCTGCTGCTGGCATATTAGAATTACCACCAAGTGTGTCCCAGCCGCTCCAATGAGCGTTTCCACTTAGATCACAAGAAACACTATTTCCAGAAGTGCTGTATGTTCCAGAAAACGTAAGAGTGAGCTTTCCCTTTTTATTTGTAGCTGCTTGGGGAACAGCTAGACTATTAATGTCATCGAAATTATCGACACCAACAGCTTCTACTTCTTCACGAGACAGTAGCCTGCTATTAATCACAGCAAGTTTTCCATCAACATACCCATACGTTTCTTCAACAAAAACAGTAGCAGAAATTGTTCCCAAATCTGTTTTTCAAGAACCAGCTAATTGCACTTTAGGGGCAACTTCTGTTAGAATATATGCATTAGGAAATGTTGGTGAGTAGACCTTGTATTGAGTGTTCTTATAGTTTTCAGCCGATGCCATTGGAATAAATGCAATAGCATAAAGTATCACTATTACAAAACAAAGTAAGCGGCATTTGTGTTTATAAAACATTCATATAACTCAATCCTTTCATACGATTTTCAAGAGTACCATTTAAGACGCCTTTTTAATCTGTACTCTTAAGGGATTTGTTATCCGTTTGCTGCTTAATAGCGTAGGGTCTTTCCGGCTGGTATACAATGCCCGTACATGATGGTGGCCAACCATAACGTTCTAGGTCAATCATATACAATAAAATTTCTTTTGCTATAGATTCAATTTTTTTCATTTTGCTCACCTCCTTTTCCATTTATAGCAACTTCAACTTGAAGTAACCCAATAGAAAAGATCAACGCCCAAAGCATACTGCTTAGCACATTTCTATATCTCAAAATTAAAAAGATTAGATTAAGAATCAAAAAGAGTAAAATAAGAACATTTCTTTTTTGTAAATTCGCTTCTTTTTCTTCTTTGCAAAAGTGAAGTTGCCAAGGGTATGATGGCTTTATAAATAAGAGGATGCAGAGTAATATGTTATTAAACAAAAAAGTGTAAAACAAACTCGTGCACAAAGTTATCGGAATTAAAATCTTAGCAACCAATAGAAGTATCAATCCACTCAACATCAAACACAACCATGGATATGGTGCATGCCATCCACCTGTACGCTTTCTAATTGAGCAAAAAAACAGCCCGAAATATAACACTTCAAAGATCCGATTATATAGAAGTGCAATAAGAGATGCGATGATTAAAAAGAACGCTTGCATAATTTTCTTTTCAATAATATACTGACACCACGCTCTATTCGATTCATCAATAATATTAGATTGAATAAAAAAAGCAGTTAATTTTTCAGAAAATTCTTGTAGCATTACATCCACCTGTTTAAAACTATACCACAAATATTCGATTGTGTGTAAGTTTTGCTGTGAAAGCCATATGTTTTACAGTAAAATGGATGTTTGTTTTTCCACGAAAAACAACTCACTATTAAAAAAGTAGGGTCAAGGCTCCAAAACACGTCCTTGACCCTACTTTTATGCCATTGAATCAAACAACGCCATAGTAGTTGTTTGCGGCATTTGCACTGCAGCCAGACATTTCGACAACGATTTCTTCTGCTTCGACTTCCGCATAGGTACGTTCGTTCTTAACTTCGTTTTCCATGAAAATTCTCCTTTCCACCGTAAAATCCGGTAATATTAAAATAAAAGGAACTTCCTTTTATTTCCATAAAGTAGACTATTTTGCTCTTTTTGTATAAACTTTAATAAGGCCGGGGATAACTCTATCAAAATAGTCATATTCACAACGATATTTATACAAACAACCACCAAAACATATTGGGAGATATCTGCATTGAATACACATTGGCTTGACAGGAACAACAGGCTTTATAATTTCACTTGAGAGAGTACCTATAACTGAGCCAAAGTCTCCATTACAACGATATACTGTGCCTTTTCCGTCAATCCCAAAAGTATGTGTGTTTTTTCCCATACAGATTATTCCGTGATCAAATCCAATTTTTGTGCTTTGATATACACCCATGGCGGCTAAAAGTTCTGCATTTTTCAAGACCAAAGTTGCTTTTTCCTCCGGGGAGTAATCATTGGGCTCTTTTACACACAATGAAACCTCAGGTTCAATTCCATTTTGCCTCAAATCATTAATAAGCTCTGGAAGGCCTTCGATAGAATAGTCCAGCACAACATTTAGAACAATGTGTGTATAGTCTTTTATTGCGGATAAATTTTTAACAATATCACAGTATGAACCTGTTCCATCTTTATAAGGTCTTCTATTATTATGAGATTTTTCATTACCATCTAAAGTAACCTTTATCGCCTTTAATCCTATATCTTTCCAAAGAATAAAATCTTCCTTTTTAATTCGCGTTCCATTTGTGACAATTGAAAAGGAATACCTTTCTTTCAATCGATTATACAATGCTCGCGATATTTGATAAATGACATTCTTTTGTAATAATGGTTCTCCCCCATAAAAAATGATTTTCAAATTTGAAGTTAAAAGTTGCTGCATAAGATTTATAATAGATGTCACAATGAATGAGCTATCTGTCATATCATCAAATTGAGCCATCTGCTGATCTTCATAGCAGTAAACACATTTGCAATTGCATTTTCTTGTAAGAATTAGCATTATGGTCAATTCATGTGCACTTTCAACTTCGCTTTGATAGTATCTCAAGACCTCATTTTGTTGAGCAACCTGATTGTCAACTAAAAATCCTTGACTAATCATTTTATTACGAAGTTTTGTAGACCACTCTTCCGAAGTTCCTTTTACACATATTATCTTATGTGTAAAAAGATTATAAATCATCGAATAGTCTTTTTGAGGGTAATCATTAACAACAATATTGTACTTTGAAAACTCCATATTAAACATTCAACTCTTTCAAACAATATCTAGACTTTCCATATAAATTGCCGTCCATAAAAAATTTCAAGGCACGACACCAAACACCACAATTGTATGTGCAATCTCTACAATCAGGAATTTTTCTAAGAAGTTCCATTGCAGGTGCATCCCATATTTCTTCCCAGGTATTATGAAATATATTTCCACAATATAGTTTTTTCAAAGATTTCAGCATCGGACAGGGGTACACATCGCCATTATTATCGATATAAATCTCTGTTGTTCCTGCTTCACACATTATAAATCTTCTGGGAAGCCCCGTTTCATGATAAGATTTCTTCTCGAACTGATACGATATATTAATTTCATTCTTATAGTTTTGCTTTAACGACATCAGTTCTGGCAACTGGTCCTTAATGCGCATTTCATAAGTAGTTATGCTACCATCTTGCGAACCTAGTCCGGCAGGAACTTTAAAACCAAAACGAATAGTTTTTATTCCTACTTTTATTAAAAAATCAATTAACTTCATATATTGCTTGATCGGAACAGGCTCAAGCATTATTGTCAAAACAACATCATAACCCCACTCTATTAATTTTCGGGCATTGTAGATACTTTCTTTTGCTTCTTCAAACTTTATCCAAACCTCGTTTAGACTCACCTGAAAATTAATATTATCCTTTGGCCACTTTTCTCTATGCACTCTTTCCAGTAATGTTCCATTGGTTAAAATCGTCTGCTTAATCCCATAATTATATGCCAGACTTATAACATCATAAAAATTATCTCGAATAAGTGGTTCTCCACCTGTCCATGTAATGCAGAGAATTCCATGAATATGGCACATCTTGACAACACTTAAAATACTTTCATCTGTCATATCCGTCGATGTTGTTTCATCCTCAGCATAGCAATATGCGCATTTCAAATTGCAACGGCTTGTTACCCGAATATGGGCAAACAATGGTTTTTCCATGGATTTGGTCACTAAGTTTGTTTGTGTGGTTTTTATTACTGTAAATACACTAAGACCATTCTCCAGTTGTTTCAGTCGAAAGCTTTCATTTAAATTATGATCAAAGGTTTCTCTCAAAATTTTTTCATCCATATACAAACTCCTACCACTAAACACCTCTTTGTTCAGAGGTTATAATTCCAGAGCTAATCTGATAAATTTTATCGAACCTTTGCATAAACGTATCGGAGACATCATGAGTGATGGCAATTACCATACACGACATAGTAAGCAAATTGTCCATTACTTGTTGGGAAGTCTCTGGGTCAAGGCTAGCGGTGATTTCATCAGCAATAATAAGGTCATATTTTCGTAGAGTCAACCGTGCGATGCCAATACGCTGCCGCTGGCCACCAGACAGATTCTTACCGTTTTCACTAATCATAGTGTCCAAACCGTCAGGCAGAGAAGCAATCCATTCGGTCAACCCAGCGGAATTAATCGCATGTCGAAGTTGTCCATCTGAAAAACTTTCCAGAAGACAAATATTGTTTCGAATGGTATCATTGAATAAATAGGCAGACTGAGCGATGTAACCGACATGCTTATAAAAATTCTGTCGGCTAATCTCACGCACCTGTCGGCCATTGAATAGGATGTTACCAGTATAATCCGGGTAATACTGAAATAGCAGTTTTGCCAGTGTTGATTTGCCACAACCACTTTCACCTACAATTGCGACTTTTTGTTGTCCATTGATAGAAAGTGTTGCGCCGTTCAATATCGGTTTCGATGCTTCAGGATAAGTAAATCGGACATTTTCACAAGTTAGATAGTCGATGGTATCAATGGTCTCACCGTGGGGCGTTTCCACACTGTTAGACATAGCATTTTCCAGCCGAGTGCGGATTCCATACGAGGACTTAATCTTAGCATAGCATTGTGCAATTTGGTGACAGGGCGTAATTACAAAATTTGCCATACTTGCGGCAGTAGACATTGTACCGATGGTAATTCTTCCATCGAATACAAGCAACAAACCGATCAACAATACAATAGGAAAAATCAGGTTACTAATTAGTGAAGTGTTTACAATGACCGAATTCAGACTCTGTTGATATGTCAATTCACTTTCAGCGGCTTTGTGGGATGCAACACGATGCTGATTATCATAAGAATCTTCTCGCAAAAAGGCTCGAATCAACTCAAAACCGCCCATAAGCTCTTTCAGTTGACCAGTGTATTCCGCCATTTGAGCCGAAAACTTGTTCCGAGCATGGGTCAGCTGGTCGTTCATTATCCGGGGTAGAACTAGTGGAGGAATTGTCACAAGTAGGATTGCCACCAACAGAATGGGACTAATATACAAGTATAGTCCAAGGGCGCAGAGCATAATACCGCCCCAGAACACTACATTAAAAATCGACATATAATAGTCATCATACAGTGTCCGCAGGTCAGTCGTTAGGAGCGAGAGATAAACGGCATCACTCTCATTATTATATTGTGCGACAGAACGGTGCAGAACACACTCCATAACCTGATTACGAACCTGCTCTACCGCACCACAGGCCAGCTTTGTAAAAGAGCGACGGCTGAGAAGTTCAAACAGCCAGCTTGCAAAAGTGATAGTGAACACCAGCCCAAGATATGCGAATGCTTCATTCTTCGAGGACGAATCAATCAACCATTTGAGTTGAAAGCTTTTTAGTGGTGCAAGAAATGATACAAAAGCCGTAAAAAGTCCAAACAATAGTATCCTAACTTTATTCTGCCTAAAGTAGTCATTAACCGAAGCCTTCACAATAATTTCTCCAATCTTTGCTGAAATGTCCTATTTTTTCTTTACTATATCACAAACAACTGCTAAGTTTTCATTTTTACAGTAAAAGCCATAGCTTTTGCAGTAAAACGGATACATGTTTTTCTACAAAAGACAAAGTAATACCGCCTATCAATTACTAAAAGCAATAAATAGGCGGTATTATTAGGGAGCAATTGAAAACTGTGCAGAAAAAGAAAGCAAATGCTCTGATTGGCGATAATCAAAAACGTAAAGCGCATCCATGCAATCGAGAACGGCCATAACGTTTTTTAAACCATATCCATGTTCAAGTGAACCTGTCTCTCTCAAAACGATGCGATTATCACGAATTTCAACATCCCGTGCAGTACTATTCTCAAGATATAAAAAACCAGCAACTTCTGTTGTTCGCATTTTCAAAAGTATTGTTCGATTTCTAGAATCCGGAATTTCTTTGCATGCATTTAATGCGTTGTCAATGAGATTCGATAAAACGACAATCAAGTCTTCATCAGACAACGGAAATCCGGAAAGATCATCAAGTTGGAACTGGAAATCAATCTCATTTTTTACTGCAACTGAGTGCTTTTGCGTAAGAAGAATATCAACTACGTTTCGACCAGTCTTAGTAACTAATATAGGAATCGTTTCTTTTTTTAGTAACGACCTTACATACTGCACAACTTTTCCATTTGGTACTTCTTGTAAAGCCAGACCGTAAATTATTGAAAGCTGATTCTGAAAATCATGAGTTTTCTTTCGTTGCTCCGAATAGGCCTCCACAAGTGCTTCCATGCTTTCTTTTTCTTGTTTGATACTACGACGTAAAATGATATTATCTTGAATTGCGATTTGTTGTCGATCTAAATAGTCTAGTATCCAAATCGCAACTACATCAAAAAGCAAAAGAATAAATTCACAGAGTAGCAATCCAAAACCAACACTTGGCTCGGATTCATAAATATGAAAGAATATAACCGAGCATAAGGCCGTTGTTAATGGGAACAACATTGTACGAAGCCAATCTTGCCACTGCGCATTTCTGAAATGAAACCGCTTTTTCGCTAATAATCCAATCATCACAACAAATAACAGTTCAAAGCACTTCATCCCATAACAAATTAAATAATATTCCACTGGATTTTCCATATATGAGGAGACCGAACGCTTAGATATAGTGGAAAGTAGCAAAAGAACGATTACATCCCATACATTAACGAAAGAATAAAATCCAATTGCAATTCCAACACTTTGGATAAAGGTGTCTATATATGCACTTTTTAGCCATAATGCGTCGAGTGTAACAAGGACGAATACCTTTAACCAGAAAATTTTATCCCAAAAAATCAATGTAATGATATTACCCAAAATCAACAAACTTATAGATGCCCAAAATTGTATTCTGCTAAGTCTCTTTTGAAAAAATACGGTAGCAAAGAACATCAATACAATAATTTCGAGAGCAACCAATAAGTGATTGCTCAAAATCAAAATCAAATTTGTCATAAATGTGTGCCTTTCCAGAGTAAAAATTTTTTGCAAATTTCTTTATAATTCTTTTCAGAAACTTTTATAGCCATACCGTTTTGAAGATAAGCGTTGTAACTTGCAATCCTGTCGATGTACTGCATGTTTGCTAAAAAACTTTTCTGTAGCCGCACAAAACCATTTCCAGAGAGAAGTTCATCATATTCCTCAAGCTTTCCCAGACACTCCAATAAATCGCCCGTTGTCAAAAAAATATGAACCCTTCGTTGGGAAGTTCCTTCTACATATAAAATACTTTTAATTGAAACTTTTTCAATTCGATTTTTTAATCGAACTAGAACGCAGCTTTTACTTTCATATAATTTTTCTTGTATAGAATCCATACAACATGGAAGTTCCTCACCTAACTGGGGCTTAAGCAAGTAGCGAAATGCATCGACTTTATATCCGGCAGGTGCATACTCTATAAAAGCAGTTACAAATACCAAAATCAGTTCAGGATAGTGTTCCCTGAGGATTTTTGCTATATCCAATCCGCTTTGTTCAGGCATATCAATATCAAGAAATACGATTTGTACTCTTGATAAATCTTTTTCTAGTAGCTCTCTTCCAGATGTATATATCTGACTTTCATACAGCCAGTCCTTCTTTATACAGTGTATCTCTATCTGCTTATCAAGCATCTCAGCAAATGCCAATTCATCATCAAGGATTACAACATTCACAGTACAATTAAACCTCCGTGACTTTTCTTCACATTGCTTAACCATACCGCGAAGCCCTCCTCATTGTCAATATTATTTTCGCAATTCGCATCTTTAGCACAATTATCCATCATCAATGTGTTAAAGTCAAGAAAAATGCTGATTATTAGCATAAAGCGAGACTGACGCATGAAGATATATGACTATGCTGGAAAGAAAAACATCAGTGGAGAACGAATACGGGAAGCTCGAACAAAGCTCCATTTAACGCAAACAAATCTTGCAGTTCAACTCAAACTAGCAGGTGTTGATGTGGAGCGCGATTCAATTAGCCGCATTGAAATCGGAACACGCTTTGTAACCGATTATGAGATTTGCGAACTCTCCAAGATATTGAAAGTCACTCCAGCATGGTTGCTGGGTATGGAATAACACAAGGGGAAACAGGTGCAGTAGGCTTGCACCTATTTCATTTTCATATCACCATAGCACAGGACATATTCATGGTCAATCATTCCAAAGTTGGCACAGGTATTTCTTTCTCTAATCTGAAAATTTTGGATTATGGACTGAAAAGATACGCAGAGCGCACGCGCAAGCAGTGCATTCGTCTATACAAATGCCTATTTTGCGCTGCAAAATGCTTGTTGGGGACACCCCAAACCCTTTCACTCTGCACCGTTCCGATGCAGGCTGCGCATTCCTGCGGAACGCTTTTTATCCGGTGATGCTCTCCGGGTCATCGAGGACTTGCATCAGATGGGATGCCGCTTCATCTAAATATTCGTATTTATCTTTTTCTGGAATAGCCGATTTCATAAGCGGAACATCCCACTCCTGCATACATTCAGCAAGCTGCTGTTGTACGTGCTGTGCAGCCGCCTTTCGCACCTCTGGGGTGACATCCGAATCCAGAACGTAAGCAACCGTAAACTTGCCGCTGCAATCTTCAGTAAGCTGCACCATCGAATCATGTTCTTCCCAGAAGTAACAGAACCAGACGCGGCCACCGATACCCTCCATGCCGGAGCGCAGTTCTTCCTCATCGCTCCACTGCGGAACGGCAGCAAGAACGTCCTGCAAGTCTGTGTAGGCTTGCTGCTCTGCCGGGGTCACTTTTTTGCAGCGGTATTCGTGTTCAATGTTCCGCTGCCAGTACAGAGCCAGCTTGCCTTGCTTGGCACGGTCGATTCCATCGTTGATGTCGGAAAGGATACTGTATCGCGGTTCTCGCATCTTGTTCACCTCGAAATCAATTCTTTGGGAATGAACACATCTCATAAGAAACATTATAGCCTAAAGAATTGCAAAAGAAAAGCGCACCAGCCAAAATTAAGCTGGTGCGCCAGAGTTGCCGCAGGATTATTCTTCTTTGGTGAGGTAAGGCAGATTGGTGATATAGGTGTCCAGAAGGTCAAGTGCCACTTTCTTCTGCATAGGGGTCAGTCCTTCAAGCCGCTTGCTGATTTCATCATCGGTCACATGAGATGCACTTGGAACCAGATCGCACAAAAGTTCGTCTGCTGAAATATTCAGGGCATTCAAGATTTTGACAATGGTTGCAAGCCCCGGTTCCTTTAGTCCTCGCTCCACCATCCCGATATAGTTGGCAGAAAGGTCTGCTTTTTCTGCTACTTGCTCCAACGTCAAATGATGTTTCAAACGCTGTTCCCGTAATCGCTGTCCAAATAATTCTTTCATAGAGCAACCTCATCCTATCGAGTTGTTTACACTCTTTAGAATACCTGTTGCCGTTCCTTGTATACACAATCGAAAGAAACAGTGCATCACCATAGGGATTATAAGACAAAAAAAGACTGCCGGGAACCGACACGATCGTCAGCTCCGGCAGTCCAGCATTAACGCACCTGTTCTGTTCCGTGCGTCTGCTTTTCTTCTGCAAAGAACCGTTCCACATTTTTCTGTGCGCGAACCAGTTCCTGCATTTCTTCTTTGGCTTTGCGATACTCCGGGTACGCTGCTTTCTTTTGGGAGAGCAGTTCGGAATATTCTACGTTCAAATCTTTTACCTTGGGCAACTTTTTTAAGTCCGCTTCGTCAAAGGCGGCTTTCGCAGCCTTGTGGAGTTTGATTTCTTCCCGGTGTGCTTCCAGAAACTTTTTGCTGTATCCGGCCTTGCGATAGGCGGCGTACACATCGCGAGTCTTTGCGTAATTGACGATGTGTGCCCGCAGGACAGCGATTTCCCCCATGCGCTTCTCTGCCGCTTTGATGGAATCGCCCAGCGTGTGATACCGTTCTGTTGCCGCCGCTGCACGTTCCCGCAGTTCGTCCGCACTGTCAATTTTCTTTTCCTGCAAGTAGAGCAGTGTCTTGGACATTTCTTTCAGGTTAAACCTTGTTGCCCATTTTTTATATCCACTGGTTTTGCCCTCGGCCATTTTCGTGGGAATATCCACCAGCAGGCCAAATTTCTTTTCTGGCAAGGGCTGTTTGGGGGGCGGCTGGTGTTCAGCCTTGCCATCCAACACCATTTTGATTTCTTCCTCGGTGTATCCGGCTCCCAATGTGCGAAATCGGATAAATCGCCGCTGCCCTTTGCCTTTCACCGAGGGATGCTTGCCACGCTTCACCTCATAGCCCTGCTGTTCCAGCGCATCCAGAAATGCAGCAAAATCTTTGAGCTTATCGTGCAACAAAATGTTGTCGATCACTGCACAGAGCTTGTCGCGGTTGCTCTCTTTGGGTGGGTAGAGGATGCGCTTCTGCCGCTCCCGGTAAGGCTTTTTCTGGATAACAGAAAGCTGATGCTCCAGACAAATCAGGTCACTTAACCGTTGGACAGCCAGTGCAGAGAAAAAGAAATCCCGGAATTTCCGTGTGCCATCCAGCGCAGTCGAATTATAAATAATATGATTGTGGATGTGCGCCCGGTCAGTGTGAGTTGCAACAATAAAGGCGTGTTTGCCTTTCAAAAAACGCTCAGCAAATTCGTAGCCAATGCGGTTGGCTTCTTCAGGTGTCACTTCTCCCGGTCTGAAAGACTGCCGCACTTGATAGGCGATCACATCACTTTTCTGCCTGCGCCCGGTGGTCTGCTCATAAAGCCGTTTTGTCAGCATAAATTCTTCGTCCACTGTCAAAGGGCTGCACTGGTAGCTGCTGACAAGTTCGCCCTGTTCAGTCTTGTCCGGGTTCTGGATATAACTGGTGTGGTCATGCAGACAGGCGGCAATGGATTTTCCTTTATTTTTGCGCATAGCGATCAAACGTGTTGCAGCCAATTCCATCACCCCCTATAAAAGAAAAATGCCGCACAACGGCGGCACTCTTACTTGAAAAATCTCTCATAATCGGCGGCTCCGGCAAGGTACATGGTCTCCAGCCGAATATCTTCTAATTCATTGCAGACAGAATCCAGATTGAGATAGCGTTTCCATGCTTCTTCGCTGATAAGGGAGCGCAAAGCGTTTTCCGCTGCGATTTTCTTCTGAATCAGCGCATGGTACGGTTTGTCGTCTGCAAGCTGTTCGTTCAGAATGTCTTTCGGATTATTCCGATAGTAGTCGGTCATTATTTCTTTATTCATTCGTACCTCCTAATCCGGCCAGCCAGCCGCTGAACCGTTCTGCAGCTTCCACAATGGCAGTTCCGGCAAAGACCAGAACAAAGCATCCGAACTCTGCCGCCAGTAGGATCAGGAACTGCATCCACTCATGGCAGTACAAAGTATACAGACCGCAGCCGAAGATATAGAGCATCGGCAGCGCAAGAACAAAAGCTGATAAGTTGAGCGTCCATTTCAGCATCAGAGCCATAAAAGCCGCAAACAGGTAGATTGGGAAAAGTATGATTCTAAATACGAGCCTCATCAGTAGCACCGCCTTTCTGTTTCTGGCCTTAATATACAGGAGCATAGGCACCGTGTCAACGATGCCGATACATTATGTAACCCCACAGCAATGCCGTGGGGTAAAAATCAGAGGTCAGCCAATCGAGAAAGAATCTGCTTGCCAATGTCGATTAGCTCGTCCAACCGGGTGCGCAAATCCTCTACGTCAGCAGCGTAAACCTGACCGCACTCGTTGGCGCGTTTGGCATATTGGTTCAAGTTCGTACTGCACATTTGCAAGAGGTAGGCCATACGGCGCAATTCCTGCAAATCAAGATGCAGGCAATAGCCATCCAGAGCCATTTTACGGATATATGCGCTTAGACTACGGATGCCCATGCTCAACATCTTTTCATAAATGCGGCTTTTTTCTGATTTTGTGATGCGCAGGATAAGAATTTCATCTCGTTTTTCCCTCATCGTGCATCACCATCCTTGTCCAGAAAACTTTTGAACGGCTTAACGGTTTCTGTCTTGTCCGCCTTTTCTTCCAGAGCTGCCAGCACCGAGGGGCGGCGAGGTTCGTCCTCCTGTTCTTCCTCATCCTGTTCCGGCTCGTGACCTTTTTCATCCATATCTAACTGTGCGTTCAGCTCCGCAAGGCGAGCCGACTTTTCAGCCAGTTCTTCTTCCTGTGGGAATGGCTTTTCCACTTCGATTTGCGCCGCTTCTTGCTGTTGTTTCAGGGTAGCCAGTTCGTTTTCGGCAGAAGTGATTCGTTCCGGGAAATTGTTCAGCGAATTATCCAGCCGGATGATGCAGCCAAGAGGGTCTTTGCCCAGTGCTACCGGGTATTTCCGCTGGCCTTTCAAAAGAGCCTGATACTCGCTGTGATAGGTGTCGAAGCGCAGGGACAGTTCAAAGCCACGGTAGCTGCCGATCACTTTTTCCTCACTGTTGGGCAGTTCGGAGCAAGCGAGGAGAAGGCGTTCGCCAGCAGTTTTTTTCTCATTGTAGGTCACGCCCTTGATGATAATACCGCAGAAGCCCTCCTTTTCCTGCGGATGGGCGGCGGCAACTTCTGCATCCGCTTTCACTCCAGCTAGATAGGCGTTCGTTTCCTGAATGTCAGCCGGGAATTTTGTGAGCAGCTTATCTTCCAGACGGAACTTCTGGCTTTGGTGGTCGGCTTTCAGCACTTTCAGTTTCGCCACCTGCACATCCAAATCCATCTTTTCCTTGATGAGCGGATTTCCAGCACACAATGCCTTGATCTCTGCATAAGACAAAGCCTGTTCGTCCACATCATCGCAAGAGCGTACCGGGGATTTTGAAGTCATGATTTGGCTGATAAATCGCTGCTTATTCTCCAAAGTTTGGAACAAGTAGCTGTCAAAAGTTCCCTCTGTGACGTAGTTGAACACCTTGACTTCCTTATTCATATTGCCCTGCCGGATAATGCGTCCGTTGCGCTGGGTCATGTCGCTGGGCTTCCAGCCGACATCCAAGTGATGCACCGCCGCAAGCCGCTGTTGGACGTTCGTTCCGGCTCCCATTTTTGCGGTGCTGCCAAGCAGAATCCGCACATCGCCGGAGCGCACTTTGGAGAACAATGCGGCCTTTTTTGCTTCGGTGTCGGCATTGTGGATGAACTCAACTTCACTTTCCGGCACCCCGGCGGCGACCAATTTCTTGCGAATATCATCGTAGACGTTGAAGTTACCGTCATTTTTCGGGGTGGAGAGGTCGCAGAATAGAAGCTGCGTCAGCTTTTGCTCCTTGCCATCCGCCCAGATTTGCAGCACGTTCCGAACACAGGTGTTCAGCTTGCTGTTGGGGTCGTCCGGCAGGATGGGGTTCATCAGGCGAACATCCAGACCGATCTTTCGGCCATCGTTGGTGACGCACAGCATATTGTCCTCGGACGCATCCACCGTGCCGGAGTGGATTTTCGCAGCGCGTCTGCTCAGCTCCTGCACCATTTCTTTCTGAATCTCGGACGGTTTCGCTACCACGGTTTCAAACTTTGCATCCGGCACAGGCAGATGAAGCTGATCGCTGGTTTTAATGTCGGCAACCTCTTTGAACATCGACATCAGTTCCGGGAGGTTGAAAAACTTCGCAAATCGAGTGCGCGCACGATAGCCCGTACCCTCCGGGGCAAGTTCAATGGCGGTGGTGGTTTCACCAAAAGTAGATGCCCAGCAGTCGAAGTGTGTCAGCCCTTTTTGCTGGAGTGTGCCATATTGCAGATAGCGCATGACCGTGTACAGCTCCGACATGGAGTTGCTCACGGGCGTTCCCGTAGCAAACACCACGCCGCGCCCACCTGTGATCTCATCCAAGTAGCGGCACTTTCCGAACATATCGCTCGATTTTTGCGCTTCACTTGTAGACAAACCAGCGACATTGCGCATTTTTGTCGTGAGGAAAAGGTTCTTGTAAAAATGGCTCTCATCCACAAAAAGCCTATCCACGCCCAACTGCTCAAAGGTGATAACATCATCCTTTCTCGCATCGGAGCGTAGCTTTTCCAGCTTGATTTCCAGCGTTTTGCGTGTCTTTTCCATCTGCTTGATGCTGAAATTTTCGCCAGCAGTGGCTTTCAGTTCGTTGATGGCGGCAAGCGTTTCATCAATCTGCTCCTGAATAATGCGTTCTTGCCGCTCATAGGACAACGGGATGCGCTCAAACTGTGAATGACCGATGATGACCGCATCGTAGTCCCCAGTCGCAATTCTAGCACAGAATTTTTTGCGGTTGGCGGTTTCAAAGTCCTTTTTTCGAGCCACCAGCAGCTTGGCATTGGGGTATAGGTGCAAAAACTCTGCCGCCCATTGCTCCGTCAGATGATTTGGCACCACAAAAAGACTTTTCTGACACAGCCCCAGCCGTTTGGCTTCCATTGCGGATGCTGCCATCTCAAACGTCTTTCCGGCTCCCACTTCGTGTGCGAGCAGCGTATTACCACCATAAAGCACATGAGCGATGGCGTTACGCTGGTGTTCCCGGAGCGAAATTTCCGGGTTCATACCGACAAAGTGGATGTGGGAACCATCGTATTCGCGCGGTCTGTTGCTGTTGAACAGTTCGTTGTACTGCTTCACCAGTGCAATGCGCCGCTGGGGGTCTTGCCAGATCCAGTTGGCGAAAGCATCTTTGATTACCTGCTGTTTCTGCTGCGCCAGCATGGTGTCCGTTTTGTTCAGGACGCGCTTCGGTCTGCCTTCTTCATCTTCAATGGCATCATAGATGCGCACATCTTTCAAGTTGAGCGTATCTTCCAGAATCTTGTAGGCATTGGCGCGGGATGTGCCATAGGTTTCGGTGGAGGTAATGTCGCCTCTGCCCATAGCCGACTTGCCCTCAATGCGCCATTCTGCGGTATAGGGAGAATATCTCACTTTAACTGCATGACGCAGATAGTAGGGAATCTGGAAAGTTTCTGCCATAAACTTTTGGATGATCTCCGGCGCAAGCCATGTTGCACCCAGACGTACATCAATCTCAGATGCTTCAAGGTCTTTCGGCTGCGCCTTTTCCAATGCGGTGACGTTGACTGCAAACTCCGGGTTGGTTTCGGCGGCAAGCTGTGCCATGCGCAGTTTTGCCCGGACATTGCCGGACAAGTATTCATCCGCCATTTGCCAGCCCGCTTCTGGGTCAGTAGGGTCTGTGCCGGGGTCTTTGAAAATTACGCCGGATAGTTCGCTGGTGATTCGCTCATAGTCGCCGGGAGTGCCGAGCAGCTCTGCCATATAGGGCAAATCCACCCGGCCACGCTCTCCGATGGAAATTGCAAGTGCTTCCGTGGGAGTGTCCACGCTGGTGACAGTACGTTCCGGGCGAATGGTGCGTTTGGTGAACATCGCCGCCTTGCTTTTGAGCTGCCCCTGATCGTCCAGATTTTCCAGAGAACACAGCAGATAGTAAGAAGAATCCTGCTCAAATAATCTGCCGTTTTTGCGGTCATTCAACAAGCCATATTTGGCGGAAAAAGCATCGTAGGCAGTGTTCAGCTTTTCCTGCGTTGCTTTAATGTCGGCATCCGGGTAGTCGTTCAGCTGCTGGTCGATCAACTCATTGACGATTTGCCGCAGCTCCACCATCCCGGTCACACGGCCTTTGGCGGTGTCGGAAAGCTCCACCTGTGTCATAACAGAATTTTCGCGGTAATACACTTCACCGTCAACCACGGTGTAGGAGAAGTTCTTCACATCCGGGTCAGCAGGGAGAATGTGTCGCTCATTTTCTGCATCCGCAATATCTGGTGTTTCGACCTCAACTTCCGTGTACAGTCCCTCAATATGCTGGATAGCTTCGGCAAGCTGGTCTGCCAGCACTGCACCCTCAATGGGGCGTACGGTGCATTCCTCACGGCCATACTGGGTGCTTTCGGTGGTCAGTTCGCCCAGCACCATCTCCGGGTGGTCTACAAAATAGCTGTTGATGGTAAAGCCATCTTCCGTTTTGTCGAGCTGTATCCAGTCCGGCTCATGGTCGATGGGGCGGTCACGTTTTTGCAGGAAGATAATGTCGCTGACGACCTCTGTTCCTGCATTTGCCTTGAACGCAGTATTCGGTAGCCGGATAGCACCCAGCAGATCAGCACGTTCGGCAATGTGCTTTCGGGCAGAAGAATCCTTGCTGTCCAGCGTGTAGCGGCTGGTGACGAAGGCCACGATGCCGCCCGGACGCACTTGGTCGATGGCCTTGGCGAAGAAATAGTTGTGGATACTGAAACCGAATTTGTTGTACGCCTTGTCGTTTACCCGGTACTGGCCAAAAGGAACATTACCCACGGCAAGGTCATAGAAATCGCGGCGGTCGGTGGTTTCAAATCCGGCAACTTTAATGCTGGCTTCCGGGTAGAGCTTTTGCGCAATGCGGCCTGTGATGCTGTCCAGTTCTACACCGTACAGGCGGCTGTCCTGCATGGTGTCCGGCAGCATTCCAAAGAAGTTGCCCACGCCCATGCTCGGCTCCAAAATATTGCCGCTGCGGAATCCCATACGCTCCACGGTATCATAAATAGAGTGAATCACCACTGGAGAAGTATAGTGTGCGTTCAGGGTGCTGGCACGGGCGGCAACATATTCTTCCTCGGAGAGCAGCCCTTTCAGTTCGGTATACTCCTTTGCCCAGCTATCTTTTTTATCATCAAAAGCGTCTGGCAGACCGCCCCAGCCGACATACTGCGAAAGAATCTGCTGTTCCTCGGCGGTGGCTCCACGGTTTTCCTGCTCTAACTGGAACAAAGTGCGGATAGCTGCAATGTTCCGGGCGTATTTCTGTTTTGCACCGCCCTCGCTCAGATGATCGTCCGTAATGCGGAAATTTCCAGCAGCTTCCGGCACAGGTTCGGTATTCAGGGCTTCGTCTGCGGCGGCTGCATCCGGGAATGTCTGCCATTCGCCGTTGACCTCTACAGAAATAGGCAGCTTGTCCAGTGATTCATCAGACGTAGGCTCATTCCGTCGCAGACTGTCCTCGAACTGCTGTTTGTTCAACACCTCGTTGCTCCACGAATAGCCCTGCGCACTGGTGTCGATGCGAACATCCGTTTCGCCCACATAGCCGATTGTTCCTTCGATGGTTCGGGTAGGAAGGTCAACAATTACATTGTCACCGACCTTGTAATCGGGCAGGGAGTGTTCCATCACTTCCTGTTCCTGCTCGTACAACTCCCGGACAAGAGCCAGCGGCTCTTCCCGGAAAATTGGCATCCGCAGGTCGGCCAGTGCCATATCCTGCAAGGAAACCTTGCCCTTATCAAAATCCACTCCGTCAATCCGAAATTTCCGGCCATCCATATTGATGATGGAGCCGATGGGCAGATAGTCCTCTTTGTGCAGATGTTTAGTCTGGTGATGAGTCCCATCTTCGTTCAATCCGGCAAGGTAAACATCATTGCCCGCAGACCACAATTCTTTTGACTTTCTTGCCCATAAGCTAGGTGGAAAGCCTGTGACCTGAACTTCGCCCAGTGCTGTTTCTCTCGTAAACAAAGCACTGTTGAGAACTTTTGCGACCTTGGCAGCATCTTCTCCATAGAACATAAAATTGCCGCCAGCTTCAAATCCAACCAGAGTATCCGGGTGCTGCGCCTTTAATGCAGTGTATTCGGCTGCACTGGCGGCGTTCAGTTCAAGGGGAAAGTCGATGGCTCTTCTTTCTTTGTCCGACAGGTAGCGGTCAGACTGAATCATCAGGTCAATATATTTTTCGACCCGATCCCAGCGGAGAAGCACTTTCTGATGGTCGGGATAATGCTCAAACGTCAGACCCTTGCTGTCATGGTCAAGCCAACCACTGCTTCCGTCCAGATAAGTGTGTGAAGAACCGCCGGGGCCATACGGTGCATATTCGTTGGCAAGAGCTTTTGCCCGGAGTTTTCGGTCAGGCTGCAACTGGTAAATTTTCCATATCCGAAGTTTGCTGCCTTCAACATTGGAACCTCTCCGCAGCGCATTTTCAATCTCCGCCTGCGACAAAACAAAAGCGGAGGGCGATTTTTCGCTCTCCACTTGGTCGATTTTTCCAATTTGTTCAGCTTCGGTAGGGATGTGGGCATCAAAGAAACTTAACTGTAAATCAGTTCGTTCAGCACCAGTTCCTCGGCCTGTGCTTTCAGACTGTTCATGTGCTGCACCCACGCCATCTGATTCTGCTCCTTGTCCGGGGCCGGGTTCTGTTTCAGAAGCTGCGCCATGGTCTGCTGCATCTGGCTCTCTGCCGTCTGCTCCACCTCCATCAGGTGCGGGTACAGGCTCCCGTTCAGGAGCATCGTGTTGTACAGTACCGGGCGATGGTCTTTCAGGTACGTCCGGCGCAGCCTGCCGTATTTGCCCAGCGGCTTCCGGGGCTGGTTCAGGGTCAGGTTCGGGAGCTGGTAGTCCCCGACGGTCGAGTAGGTCACGTTCCTG
>OATA01000576.1_pt1 | contig 36229 bp, 43 predicted proteins | sample 1516451 | NCBI WGS metagenome assembly OATA01 (sample SAMEA2579905, study PRJEB22360) | human gut metagenome | biome: human gut; feature: human-associated habitat; material: faeces | place: Denmark | collected 2008/2010 | reverse complement strand
AGCGCTCAAATCTTGTTCTATCAGAGTTTCATCACATCGTCGATGCGGCTTTTTTATATACTCTTCTATGATATTTTATTTCTCAGGTACAGGTAACTCTAAATGGATTGCTAATCAGCTTTCTAAAGAACAACAGGAAGATTTGTTTTTTATCCCGGACGCATGGAAGAATGACACATGGGAGTTCTCTTTGCGGGAGGATGAGAAGATCGGTTTTGTCTTTCCGGTCTATTCGTGGGCGCCTCCCGTGATTGTACAGGAGTTTATTCGGAAGCTGGTTCTGAAGGGGTATCAGCAGCAATATCTGTTCTTTGTGTGTTCGTGTGGAGACGATACGGGGCTGACCCGGCAGGTGATGGAAAAGGCATTGGCTGCGAGGGGATGGAGATGTAATGCAGGCTTTTCTGTAATTATGCCCAATAACTATGTGTTGTTCCCCGGATTTGATGTGGATAGCAAGGAACTGGAAAAGAAAAAACTGGCAGAAGCGGTTCCGGCTCTTGAAAAAGTCAGTAGACTGATAACCGGGAGAGAAACTGTCTTTGCATGCAAGGAGGGGAGTTTGCCTTTTATCAAGACGAGGATCATCAATCCGTTATTTGTTCGTTATCAGATGTCTCCCAAACCTTTCCATGCAACGAGTGAGTGCATCGGGTGCAAGCGCTGTGAAAAAAGTTGTCCGGTAGGGAATATAACGATGAAGGAAAGAAGACCGGTTTGGGGAAAGAATTGCACCGCCTGCCTGGCATGTTATCATGTGTGCCCTGAGCATGCGGTGCAATATGGTAAAAAGACAAAAGGCAAGGGGCATTATTTTAACCCCGACTCAGCTTATTGATCTTTTATTTTAATACAGCAGTTGGATAAGTCTTCGATTATGGCAAGGCTTTCTACTCTGACACCTTTCTCTTCCAGTATTTTACGTCCATTTTGGAAGGCTTTTTCGATAATGAACCCCATGCCTACCAATTTTGCTCCGGATTGCTCTATGAGGTCGAGAATGCCTAATGCGGCATTTCCGTAGGCAAGGAAATCATCAACAAAAAGAACATTGTCATTTGGAGTCAGAAAATCGGCACTGATCACTACTTCATAATCACGGTCTTTGGTGAACGAGTGTACGGTAGTGCTTAGTGCGTTCTGAATGGTTTTGGGTGATTTCTTTTTGGCGAATACAACCGGTAAGTCCATGAGATAGCCCGTCATGATGGCAGGAGCGATACCGCTTGCTTCGATAGTCATGATCTTGTTTACGTTTGTGGCTGCAAAGCGGCGGACAAATTCTACTCCGATGGATTTCATCAGGACAGGATCCATCTGGTGATTGATAAAACCATCTACTTTAAGGATGCCTCCTTCGTAGCATTTTCCGTCCTGCAGAATTCTTTTTTTTAGTAATTGCATTATAATCTGATAATTAAATAATGTGCTAATATGCCATTTGTTACTGATATCATACAGTATTGGGTTGGCATATTAGCACATCGGGCATTTGAATATTTATTTGTTGTCTCTTAAGTCCTTCACTCTGACGGCTTTTCCCTCGCTCTGCGGGAGAGACCCTTTCTTTACCAGTTTTACTTTCGGGGTAACCAGTATTTCATCTTTTAATTGACGGATAATATCTCTGCGGATCTTTTCCAGTTCGATATAGTTGTCTGTAGAAAGATCACTTAATTCCACTTCGACGATCATCTCATCCTGATTGTTGACTGTCTCCAGCGTAATCAGATAATTGCTGCCTAATTCGGGGAACTGAACCAGAATCTTTTCGACTTGCATGGGGAAGATGTTGACTCCCTTGATGATAAACATATCGTCGCTGCGTCCCTTGATCCGGTCGATGCGGAGATGGGTGCGGCCGCACGGACATTTTCCGGGTAGTATACGGGTAAGGTCGCGGGTGCGGTAGCGGATAAGCGGCATCATTTCACGATCAAGTGTAGTGAGTACCAATTCACCGATTTCTCCTTCGGGAACGGGTTCTCCTGTTTCAGGATCGATGATTTCTACCAGATAGCAATCTTCCCAGAAGTGCATTCCGTTCTGCTCCTGGCATTCGAAGGCAACACCGGGGCCGTTCATTTCCGTCATACCGAAACTATTATATGCTTTCACATTGAGCATCCGTTCTATTTTACGGCGCTGTTCGTCAGTATGCGGTTCGGCGCCGATCACCAAGGTTTTCAGGGTTGTTTCTCTCGGGTCGATACCTTCTTCCTGAAATACTTCGGCAAGACGGATAGCGTAGCTTGGGATGGCGTGTAAGGCGGTAGTCTTAAAGTCACTGATGAATTTAATTTGCCGTTTACTGTTTCCGGCTGCGGCAGGTACGGTAAGGCAGCCAAGGCGTTCTGCACCATATTGGAAACCTAATCCACCTGTAAACATTCCATATCCGGAGCTGTTCTGGAAGACATCTGTCTTGCGGATCCCCACCATGTAAAGGCAACGGGCTACCAGATTTGCCCATGAGTCGAGGTCATGTTGTGAATGTACGATGACTGTAGGGTTTCCTGTAGTTCCACTGGAAGAGTGGATACGTACACCGTCTCTTTTCATGTCGCCGGCCACTAGCCCGAAGGGATAGTTGGCACGCATGTCCGATTTAGTGGTGAAAGGAATTTTGCGGATGTCGTCCAGTGACTGGATACTATCTCCGGTGATGCCGTTTTTGCTGAAAACCTCTTTGTAATAAGGTGAGTTTGCGGCTATGTTAATCGTTTTTTTGAGTCGCTGAAGTTGCAGTTCCTGCAACTTCTCGCGACTCATGATTTCAATTTCTTCTTCCCAGTATTGTGTACTCATGATTGTGATAGTTATTGCATTAGCTTTTCCGCAATTTCCTTGCCGGCAGCCAGTGCTTTAAGATTCATTTCGACAATAGCTTCTCCTTTGCGCAGGAAGATTTCGCGGATACTGTCTTGTACTTTCTCGTAATCGATGCCGAGGAATGGAATGGTTGCGCCCAGCAAAACGATATTGGCAACTCGTGCAGAACCTACTTCTTTGGCTACTTTATCCACGTTCAGTACGATCTTATGCGGCAATTTGTTGATTTCAGCCATTACTTTGTCTTCTTCCGGATAATTGGGGATGTTGACAAACGGAGTTTCGTTGGTTACCAGCCATCCTTCCGGACTGAGATAGGGGAGATAGCGCAGACCTTCCATCGGTTCGAGCGAAATGATAAGGTCGCATTTGCCGGATGGTATCAGATCCGAAGCAATCGGTTTGTCGCTGATGCGGAGGTTGGACTGAACGTCTCCGCCACGCTGGCTCATTCCGTGTACTTCTGCTTGCTTCATGTAAAGTCCTTCTTTCAAAGCAGCTTTACCAATAACTGTAGCGATGGACAAAATACCCTGTCCACCTACTCCTGATAATATAATGTCTTTTTTCATGGCTTACTTACTTCTTTTTTTGCGTGCTAATGTTTGAATACACTCTCTGCGCGGGATGATAACGGATACGCCATTGTATTCGATTTCTTCGCGTATGATCTGTCTCATTTCCTCGTGGTTCTTCTTCAATGGAACAACGACACGGATATGAGCAGGGTCGACTCCTAAACCGATACAGATGGATTCAATACGTCCTGTGCCCGCAGAGTCCTGACCACCGGTCATTGCTGTTGTCTCATTGTCTGAAATGACAATAACGACATTGGCATTTTCGTTGACGCAATCCAGCAAACCTGTCATTCCGGAGTGAGTAAATGTAGAGTCACCGATTACAGCTACGGACGGATGAAGACCTCCGTCGGCCGCACCTTTCGCCATTGTGATGGAAGCTCCCATGTCTACGCATGAATTGATGGCGTTGAACGGAGCGTTGGCTCCCAGCGTATAGCAACCGATGTCGCTGAATACTTTATGGGAAGGATATTCTTCTTTGAGTACTTCTGTCAGTGTGACGTACATATCACGGTGTCCGCATCCTTCACACAGTGCGGGAGGACGCATTTCGACTACAGAAGGGACGCCGAATTCCGATTTGTTTTCTTTGCCGACCGCGCGTGCTACAGAGTCCGGATTTAATTCTCCGTCTTGTGACAGTGTGCCGTCCAGACGTCCTTTTACTTTGATACCCATGCCCAGATAGCCTTTCAGATGTTTTTCAACGAATGGCTGTCCGTCTTCCAGTACCAGAATCTCGTCGCAGGATTCAACCAATTGCAGCAATTGCTTTTTAGGCAATGGATACTGGCCGATCTTAAGTACCGGGTATTCACAACCTTCCGGATAGTTTTCCATCAGATAATTGTAGCCGATACCGCAAGCGACGATTCCCAGTTTTTTGTTAGGGCCGTCTATGTATTTGTTGTAAGGAGATTCCTCGGAAGCTTTGATGAATTCGTCCTGGCGGGCAAGCAATACTTTATAGCGTTTGCGGGCATTTCCCGGCAACAGGATAAACTGACGGGGATCTTCACTGAATGAAATGCTGTTCTGTGGCTTCTGCTCTTTGCGCTCTACTCCGGAACGGGAGTGTGCGAGGCGGGTGACCATACGCATTAAGATCGGTTCGCCTGTTTTCTCAGAGAATTCGAATCCGTTGTATACCATGTCGTATGCTTCCTGTTGGTTGCTGGGCTCGTACATCGGTATCAGGGAGAAGTCTCCGTAGAAGCGGCTGTCCTGTTCATTCTGTGAAGAGTGCATGCTGGGGTCGTCTGCCGCTATCACAATCAGTCCTCCCTTCACACCCGTGATGGCAGAATTGACGAAACAGTCTGCAGCCACATTCATGCCTACATGCTTCATGCACACTAAGGCGCGTTTGCCTACAAATGACATACCCAGTGCGGCTTCCATGGCAGTTTTTTCGTTGGCACACCAACGATTATGTATGTTCTGCTCAGTGGTTATAGGCGCCATTTGGATATATTCAGTAATCTCAGTTGAAGGAGTACCGGGGTAGGCATATACACCTGAAAGTCCGGCATCCAGTGCAGCTTGTGCAATGGCTTCATCGCCAAGTAAGAGTTGCTTGCTCATATATTTCCTTTATTAGTGTTGATCACAGTTTGTTATTATATCGGGCAAAGATAGCCTTTTTGGCTCGTTTTATCACAAAATTACTTGAAAATCTTTCTTTCATTAAGTGCTTTCCAATATTTTCTTGCATTTGCCATGTGGTCGGCATAATTGGATGCGAAATTGTGAGTACCTGAAAAATCTTCTTTCGCACACATGTAAATGTAATTGTGTTTCGTGTAGTTTAATACACTGTCCAAGCCCTTTTTAGAGGGGATGCGGATAGGTCCCGGAGGTAAACCGCTGTTGATATAAGTGTTGTAGGGCGAGTTGACTTTCAGATGCTCATTGGTGATGCGTCGCAGCCCGAAATCCTGTAAAGCGAACTTGATGGTAGGGTCTGCCTGCAGGGGCATACCTGTGTGCAGGCGGTTGATGTATAGTCCGGCTACCATCGGCTTTTCTTCGTTGTTGTTGGTTTCTTCTTCAACAATGGAGGCGAGGGTGCAGACTTCTTCCGGTGTCATGCCGATAGCGGTTGCCTGGGCAAGACGTTCGTCATTCCAGAATCGTTTGTGTTCTGTCTGCATACGTTTGAAGAAGTCGTCGACACTCATATCCCAATATACCTGATAGGTCTCGGGGATGAAAAGACAGGGCATGGTGACCGGCGTATACCCCATTTCGGTCTGAAAAGCGGAATCGAATAGTTGGCGGGCTATCTCGGCGGAGTCGATCATCAGTTGCTTGCCGATGCTTCGCGCCAGCCGGTCTAGTGTCCGTACGCTTCCGATAGTGAGATTCATCGGTTCCTGATAACCTCTGAAGAAGCGGCTGAATACATGGTATACGTTTTCGTTGGGGCGGATGGCATAACGTCCGGTATGTATATTCTGGTCGAATTTTCTATATTTTGCCATCCATTGAAATCCGGTGAATTTGTTGACATGACCGGCTTGTCTGATCTTATTGTAGATGGAATCTGCCGTGTCATCCCGGTCTACATATACATAGACGGTTTTGGAGGGATGAAACTGAGGAGCAAAGAGATAATAATAGACTGTTCCTCCGGCAATGGCGCAAAGAAGGAGAGCTCCGGTCAGAACGGATAATAAGATATTTCTTGTTTTCTTTTTCATCTTGTGACGTAACTTTAAAAATTGCGTCAAAGATAGGAAGATTTTGGATAGGAGCGATTCCTTTCAACGGTGAATAGTTGAAATTCGGCTGATTTTGTCAACTATTAGCGTGGCCACTGGTAATAATCGGCATTGGCTTCTACTGCATTTTCTATTTCATCGGGCAGGGGAGAGAAGAAGTCCATATGGGTAAGTTTCTCGATGCTGTCAATTGATACCGCATAGGTGGAAAGAGGCTCTACCGCCTGTCTGTTGTTGAATAAGAACCCGATGCCACGAGCCGGTTTGACAAAAGGAGAGAGGATTACTTTGAAGAATCGTTCGGGCACTGCCACCTTATTTTTTCCGATGGTTTTGGACGGCTTGTCGATGATAGGACCACATATAATGATAATGGCGCTATCGGCTACCGCCCAGTCTCTTATTTTTTCTTCCAGATTTTTCCAGCCTCTTCTGTTCAGCTGAGGATGCTGCGGGCACATATTGCTGAAATAGAAGGATTCTTTCATGACATCCGGACTCCATTTCATGTCGGCGGCTGGTGCCATATGTCCTTTGTCATATCCCGAGCGTGCATAATCCGCATTGGTCGCAATGGCGCCTTTTACTAAAGGATCGGCGATGAAGTTGTCACCTCTCTTTTCTTTTCCTTTGGTTTCCTGACGGGTCAGTTCGTAAGAAACCCAATTCGGAATCTTCAGGTCTTTATTGTAGGAAACTGTATAGCCTTTATGACGAATGATCTGCTCCTGACGGGGAATCAATGAAACGGGAATCTCTAAATCTTTGCCGGATGGAGTGGGGAGGGAGACGGAAGTCTCTATCTGCGGTTTGCTACTGTGCTGGACACTGTATTGCTGATAATACAGATAAAGCCCGTAACAAATGGGAATAAGTACGATGATAGCGATGATACACCCTAATCTTTGATTGGAATGTGACTTCTTTTTCTTAAATAATCTCCTGCTCTTACCTCGTTTCATGCGATTTGCTTTGGGGGTTAATAAGAAAAGCGCTAACTATTCTGTAGTTAGCGCTTTATTGTCAAGAGCCGCTAGCCAGACTTGAACTGGCGACCTACGCGTTACGAACGTGCGCTAAAAACGGCATTTAACTAATTATCTTTCTTTTATTTAATAAATTGTTCTTTTATATTTGGCAAACACTCTGACAAACATCATTCAGTATTGTAGTTCATTCTCTCTGATTAGTATTTAATGTTATTAAATCATATTACCCTATCCGTAATATTTTATAAAAAGCCATGATTTAAGGATTATATTTCATCTGCAATCTTAATACTTAAGAATAGCATTTTGTCACTTTGAATTTTGCTACTTAAAAAGTATCCTTTTTGATGGTATATAAGAACTTAAGAAGTAAAATCTCTTAATTGGCTGATAATCAATATCCCTTAGTTCATGACTCATGAACTATTAGTTCACACATGTATGAACTAATAGTTCAAATAATGATGTGTTTTTTTGAACTATCAGGGATTTTTATTCGTTTATAATTACAAATTGAATGTTTCATATTTATTGTTTTTAATTGTTTTTAGTTTCATAATTATATCATTTTCTATTTATTGATGACTATAAGTCAAAAGCACCTTGTTTGGAGGTAATTTTCTACTTTTGTTTTGGTGGTCTAAGCATAATTATGTTTTTAAAAGTTCGATAGTCTCTTTCAGACATAATATTAAATCATCTTTGACCTTAATAGAATCCTTTAAGTGAGCTACTTCTGCTTCAAGCAGTCGTTTTTCACTATCTTCTTCAAGTGTGCTACAATCACTTGAAGAGGAGTTGTATAACTCTACTTTTCCATTAGGATATATTATTTTTTGCCTACCTGAGTTGGGCAAAGTTAGATAGACTGAATTACCGACTCCAACATTGTTATAATTGATATTATTATTATTTCCTTTGTTGGTAGTGGATATAGCAAACTTGTTTTTTAGAAATCCTCCTATACCCCAACCAGATGTTTGAGGAATGCTAATAGTACATGCAAACTTCTTCAGGCTAAAGTTGTGCTGTGTTATTATATATGCTATATGCTTCTTAATAGTGCTTATCATTGTTTGTTGCTTATGAGTGTAACGCTAGATAAATATTGTATTGACCTACTTCTCTTTATTTCTTAACAGTTCTATAGTTTCTCTTAAAGAAATAATTAACTCATCTTTTATTTCCATGCTTTCCCGTAGATGGGCAATTTCAGCTTTTAGAAATTGCTTTTCACTATCTTCATTAGATACTACTGATTCAACATGATCAAGACCAGCTACATCTACTTTTCCCGTCGGGTATATAGTCTTTTGTGAACTTGAATCGGAGATATTTGCATTCACGCTATTGCCAATCCCAATATGATTATATTCAATTTTATTTCCATCTCCTTGATTTGAACTGGATATAGAAGGAGTTTGTTTTAGCATTTCTCCTGTACCCGTTAATAGCCATTCTGCTGAAATAAGCGGTTCAGCGGTTATTATTTTATTGAGAGTACTGAATTTAGGTTCAGCCCCTTTAAGAATGTCATTGAAGGAAGTCTGTGAAATACCAATTTTTATTGCAAATGCTCTAGCACTTTTATAGTCAAGTTCCTTTATTAGAAGCCTTATTCTTTCATTTACAGTATTTTCCATTTGGTTTTATTTAGAATTATTACAAATAACGGTATAGCTTACATATTTTGTTGATTTTTCTTTGATATAAAAGCTAAACCGCTTATTTTTGCATCGAAATAACAACAGAAATTCGCAATTATGATGCAAAACAACTTAATCGCCAAAGATAAGGAAAAAAAAGTACCTTGCAAAAGGTACGTAAAACAAACTACAATTGACTTCTTCAGAAACTTTCTGATTGGAGAGGAAGCTATTATCAAGACATCTGATATTAAACCCGGTGTTGCAAGAGGATGTCTCATTAAACTTAGAGATAGGGATTCTCAAGAATGGGAATATACAGAGAAGGGATATGTAGATGAATATTATGTAAAACGGTTAAGATAAAGATCATGATGGAAATTCCTAAATCAATTAATGATAAACTTCAGCATATGGAGGATGTCTATGCTGTTTTACGAAAGAACAAAATAACTTTCACCAAAACGCAAGCGACAAAGATTGTTGGGAGCCGGGCAATGCTTGAACGTCTGAGAGCATCTGGTAAGATACGGGTTGTAATCCACAATGCTGCATATCGTAAAGGACAATGGGAGTGTAATGCCGAAGACGTGTTAAAGTATGCACATGACAGACCCGCAAAAAATAGAAATTCTAGTTAATCTTATTAATCATATTCAGATAGTTGATGGGCAAACATCAGCATATGATAGATCATTAATCGTTCTTTGACATCTTAAGAATATTGGAAGTTGTGAGTCTACTTCGAGTCGAAAACCAATATAGGTGAATGTAGACAATACTCTCCAACGATGTATGCTGCGATAATGGTCAATCGGCATCGTTGTAAATCAAAACAGCTAGACATCATATGTCGGTAGGTCGAGGAACCTGCTTTAAGAAAAACGGTCAATAGCAGTTAGTTGAAGCGTTAAAGTTCAATTGGCTAACTCGTTCGGTTCGAATCCGATATTGACCACAAAAGAATCTTAGTTCAAAAAATAAGTCTATTTCATGAACTTTCAGTTCAAATACCGTGAACTATTAGTTCAAAAAAAGACCTTGTTTCATGAACTTTCAGTTCAAAAAGCATGAACTATTAGTTCAGATTTTATTCGTTTTTTATGAACTCACTAAAATGATAATATGAAGAAACAAATCGCAAAGTTCTCTGACTACGAGAAAAATAGAGAGAATCCATTTATGAGTCAAGCAATGGAACAGATCAATAATCACACTGTGAAGAAATATCGTTCCTCAACAGGTACAGACAAAAGGGCTGTATTACAAGCTATGGACTCACAGACAGGAGAAATCTTAGGACATACCTCATTTATTCGTCAGATTGAATGTGATGAACAAGAGTTTATTAAATTCTATCTAAGAGATTTTCAGGTTTTTTTCGGGCTTTCAGAAAAAGCAATGCGTGTGTTTGGCTATATCCTCACGCTACTCAGACCGGATAGTGATGAGTTTGTATTTCTCATTGAAGATTGTCTCCAAAAAACACCCTATAAAGGCAAAAATAGTATCTATTCTGCATTGGCAGAATTGATCAGTGCAGAAATTATAGCCAGAGGTCGTACTGAAGTTTTCTTCTATATTAACCCAATGGTGATATTTAACGGTAATAGAGTCACTTTTGCTAAAACTTATGTCAATAAAGCTGCACATGTCCGGCAGACTAAAAAAGAAGCAGAAAACAAGAATCAATTAAGTTTATTCAATGACGACTCTCAGGATGTAATTCTTTGACCCCATTTTTTATCTCAATAGTAACGTACTATAATTAACGTAGCATGTTACAAATTAACATTAATAATATAATGTAGCTAATGGGAAGTTGTGAAACATTCCACAAAGCAGCGTATTAGGCATGTTGTGAAATACCCTACTACGTTTTTTAAAACTGAATAATAACCCCAATGTAAATATGAGCAATATGAAGAATCTTCAAAAAACAAAAACAGAATTAGAAGTATCCCCAAAAAATGGTCCATCCAACTGGATGTGTCAAACGACCTTCAAGTTACCACGCTTAGAAGGTGACACACAAGTCTGGCTCGGACAAATGATTGTTTCTATCATTCGTCTTAACATTGAGAATGACACCTTCTATTCACCACAGATGCAGAAAGGATTTAAAACTGAGCTGATGGCTAGTATTATAGAAGAATTAGGAATTAGCACTGATGATCTTCAGAAAGTTTATCAATCAAGAAAAGAAGATGAAGGGGAATAAACAACCAAGGGAACAAAGTATGCTAAAGCTGGGTATGGACTTTATACGATTTCCAAACAAATTGCGGGATATATTCATAAGTGTCGTTTCCGGTTACAATTGATCCGTTTTTTAAAGAATAAATTATCACTTAAAAACATCTTATAATGAATCATTTAATCTTACCGAATGAATTTCTTAGCACCCTTCTTTCGTCAATGGGGGTGATTATAGTTCTCACTGTTATTTTCTACATAAAAGATAAATGTAAGTTACGTTTGAAAACCGCAATGATAGGAAGTCTCATCATCTTTGTTGCATGTTTCATACCTAAAGCTATCAATGAAAAGGGTATGATAAATTATCATAGAGAAAAATTAATCAATTTACTCGAAACCCAAGGAGTATCTACAAATAGGAAGATAAGTATTGAGATTCAAGACGATACTCTTCTATTCCACATAGAAAATGACAGTTCTACTTATTCTTTTCCCATCAAAAAGAAAATAAATCAATATGTAGTAGAGATCAATATGCAAAAACACTCAAACTAAAAACTGTATGACAGAAAGGAAAGGGTATGCAATGGCTTTTGTTTTTATATACTTATTATTTCTGGGATTTATCGTTTACTAATTCTACTTACTCCTTTTTTGAAAAAGCATATGAAAAAAGAAAATATTAAGGAACTCATTGAGGATGCTGTTCAACGTTTTAAAAACGAACTCGTATCAACAATCGAAGAGATAATGGTAGACAATGAGGATGAAAAGGAGGCTTATGTAGATGTCTCAGAGCTAAGTCAGTTGATGAATTTATCAAAGAAAACAATAAGGAAATATGCTTCCGAGAACAAGCTTCCCTCTGATAAGGATGTTTCAGGTAGATTAAGATTTAGGAAGAAAGATGTCGATAAATTTATTAAAAACATACAATCTAACAAATATGGAATCTGAAGAAGCAAACCAAATACCGCTTGATGATATTCTTAGAGAATATGATCGTACAATTGTTAAATCATACTTTGGGTATGACATGTACTTGTCTCCTTTTAGGGAAGAACATTCCGCAAGTTTCAAAGTAAATACAGCAACCAATCGTTGGCAAGACTTTGGCGAAGGTAGTTATGGAAGTGCGGTAGATCTTGTCATGAGGATGGAGAAATGTTCATTTTTTGAAGCCATGAAGATCTGCGAGGAAAAGAGTTTTTCGGGTAATTTAACACCCCATGAAACTCATTTAAGGCAACCGAAAAAGGAAAAGCAAAATAAGTTGCACATTCTGAAAGTTGCTCCCTTAGAAAACAAGATTCTAATAAATTATGCTTTGAGTAGAGGAATTGATGAGGATGTAGCTAAAAAGTACTGTCAGGAAATTTATTATAAAATAGGCGAAGAAGGAGTATCATGTTTTGCTTTGGGATTCAAAAACGATTCCGGAGGATATGAGATAAGAAACCCCTTTTTTAAAGGATGTATTTCTAAGGATATCACATGTATAGACAATGGCAGCTCTCGATGTGCAATATTTGAAGGTTTTTTTGATATGCTTTCATATCAGCAATTGATGAAAAGTAGACCAGAAAGGCAAAATGTGAATATGGTTATACTCAACACAACTGCACTAATCACAAAAGCAGCCAGCTTCATTCAAAGTCACCAGATGATCCACTCTTTTCTAGATAATGATGCTCCAGGAAGAAATGCTCTAAGAGTGCTTAAAAGCTGCGGGAAAGAAGTTATAAACGAATCTTCATACTTATATCCTCAATGTAAGGATTTCAATGAATATCTACTATGTTCATTAAAAAAAAATAATAATGAAGGTGTTATAGAAGAGAAGATAAACACAGAAAAGCCTATTTTAAAACCCCAATTAAAACCTAAATAAGATTGTCAAGCACCAATTTTAGATTGAATATTTGGAATTTAATAATCGGTATTTGGCTATTATCTTTTTTTGTTAGGAAATACAATACCAAATGAAATAACTATGAAAGTTTATATAGCAGGAAAAATCACAGGACTCCCTTATGAAGAGGTAAAAGAAAAATTCACTTGGGCATCCGAGCAGATAAGAAAATTAGGCTTTACTCCAATAAGCCCAATAAACAAAGATCTGCCTTACGATGCTGATTGGCATGAGCATATGGTACAAGACATAAACCTTCTACTTGGATGCGAGGCTATTTATCTCCAGATGGACTGGGAAAATAGTAAGGGGGCTCGGATAGAACAATACATCGCTAAAGAAATGGGAATGCTGATTATTTACCAATTACCATTTTCTGCATGGACTAAAGAAGAAAAACATGAGCCGAAGAAGAAAACATAAAGAAAAGATTGATTTGAATAATCAGGATCTTGCAAAATTAGAAGAAATGATTTCTGGATATAATGAAATGAAAAAGCAAGAAGTACCACTACGTATCAATGATAAGCTGATTGTTTTTGTTCCATCAGAGAAATGTAATGACCAGTTTCGGCAATGGTATATTAAAAATAGACTGAAGTAATCCTCCAACAAAAGAAAAAGGATTTTTTTGCCTCAATAATTAAATCATTAAATTGGTAAATAATTAAATAACTAAAATGGAAAACATAGAAGTTTATATCCAATGTCACTATCACTTAGAAAAATATGATTGTTATACAACAAGTTCAACATCCGGACTCGTTTGGGAATTTCTCCTCATGGATTCGGATTTTGATGCTTATTTAAAACGGATAGTTGGCAAAGTAATGAATACTACAAAAGGCACAGGACAAACTATCAAAGAATTGAGAGTTGATGTTTATTGTAGCCAAAATCAGAATGATTTAGAAGTAAATCTAACTTTTTTCACAGTCGAAGGTTGTACAATGGAAATCCCACCTTTTAAAATATTATTTGATAATTATAATCGTTTGGCAGGTATAGCTCAAAAAGGTTTTGCTGTAAGACAAGTCATAGAAAACGAATATAATATTCTCTTTAAGAAAAGTACAAGACTTTATCATGGATTACTAATATTCTTTGGACTCTGCGCATGCGTTTTGTTGGGAATAGCTCTGAATTCTCTTAATTACTTCTTTCTATTAGTAACTATTCTTACGTTTATCTTCATTAGAGTGATATTCGATTCTTTAGGTTTCTTTATTCATTTATTATCTCCGAAAGAAACTGAATTGAAGGTTCTTTCGGATGTGTGGGAGAAATACAATATAACACAAAACGAATGTCAATCATGAGTAAAGGACAATATAAAGATAGTGTACGAATGTGTACATTCTCATTAGCTGGGGTAGTATTAATGTTTCTATTATTATTTAATTAAACAAATTATGGATAGACTAACTGAATTGCAGTGGGCTAAGAAGGGACATGTTCTCAATGCTGACGCAAAAGGCGTAGAAGGTTGGAATAACAATTATTATCGTTATCGGGTTATTCGTTTCCCTGAAAGTGAAGTACATCAGGATTTGGTTGCTGCAAAAGCCATTGTATCAGCTAAGAACAAGGAATACAGGGCAAAGGCTAAGGGGCGAGAGCAGAAGAGAAAAGAGGCTGCTGAATTTCGGGAAAAGATGAAAACAAAATGGCAGTGGCTACAAGAGGGAAGAATACCCAAAGATGATGCACGTTGGGAAAGTGGAGATTCTTTGAACAAAACATTTAATTGCTGCTCTTACGGTAGTAAATACTGTTATTGCCATTTTAGAGATACGTACCGCCCCAAAAATTCCAGAGAACTTGAAGATGTAGTATCTGAATCTAAATGTAAAGATGTGCAAAACGCTTAAACTACCCTTATTCGATTGATTTATAAATTAATATAATAGAAGAATGCGATTGGCAAGTTGCGAAACATCCAGTCAGCTACGTAACAGGCATGTTGCGAAACACCCGGTTACATTATTTTATAAAATGAGATAAACGACTAATTAATAGTAAGTAAATAAATCAAATATAGTAGTGTTTTATTTTGTTTGTGTTGTGCCGGGTATATGGTCTGTGAAGATAGTATACCCTTTTTAATATGAACGGCAGTAATTCAAATAAGATCCATCTATAAACAACCTCAATTTTAAATGATTAATATATGAATGATATTAACTTATTATATATAGACCTATTCTGCGGGGCGGGTGGTACAAGCACCGGTGTTGAATCCGCAAAAGTAAACGAAGAGCAATGCGCAAAAGTAATAGCCTGTGTCAATCATGATGCTAACGCTATTGCTAGCCATGCAGCCAATCACCCGGACGCACTACACTTCACAGAAGATATCCGTACACTGGAACTTTCCCCACTGCTGGAACACCTGAAGAAAAGTAAGGCTCAATATCCTAGTGCTTCAGTCGTTCTATGGGCATCGTTGGAGTGTACTAACTTCTCGAAGGCTAAAGGCGGTCAACCACGAGATGCAGATAGCCGGACGCTGGCCGAGCATTTATTTCGTTACATCGAATCCATCAACCCTGATTATATCCAGATTGAAAACGTCGAAGAGTTTATGTCATGGGGCCGATGGATGAAAACGGTAAGCCTATCTCCATGCAAAAAGGGAAGGATTATACAAAATGGGTGCGTAGTGTGAAATCCTACGGTTATAATTTCGATCACCGGATTATGAATGCTGCCGATTATGGAGCGTATACCAGTCGTAAACGATTTTTTGGCGTATTCGCCAAGCAAGGATTACCGATAGTCTTTCCAGAACCCACCCATTGTAAAGAAGGAAAGCAAGATATGTTCTCCGATCTCAAAAAATGGAAAGCTGTTAAAGATGTTCTAGACTTTAAGGACGAAGGTACAAGTATCTTCGGGCGTAAGAAAGAACTGGTAGAAGCAACAAAGGCTCGATTATATAGCGGACTCATTAAGTTCGTTGCAGGTGGAAAAGATGCTTTCATGATTAAATGGAACTCAATGAACCAATCAGGAAAATATCAGGCTCCAGATATGGAAGCACCAAGCCCAACGGTAAGCTGCCAGAATAGGTTAGGTGTTGCAAAGGTTAGCTTTATGTCAAAGTAGTTCAGTGGACATCCGGAAAGCAAGAATGTTAGTTTAGAGCATCCTGCCGGAGCAATTACCTGTATCGATCACCATGCGATAGTTAATACAGATTTTCTTGCTGCATACTATGGAAACGGGGATAACGTGAGCCAAGTAGATAGACCATGCCCAACCGTACCAACAAAGGACAGATTCAACTATGTACGACCGATGTTTCTTTCCATGTACTACGGTGGAGATAATCATGCTGGTTCAATTGATAAACCTGCACCAACAATAAGAACAAAAGATTGCTGCTCGCTGGTTAATCCACGATTTTTGTGTTCTTACAATTTCAAGGATGATGGTAAAGATATAAATCTGCCATCGCCAACGATTTTGACGAAAGACAGGTTATCATTGGTTTCTCCTTCGTTTATAGATCAACAGTTTGGGCAAAGTTCTGCAGCATCTACTGATAAACCATTAGGAGCAATAACCGCTAATCCTAAATATTCATTGGTTACTCCATGGTTGATGAACACTAGCTTTGGAAATACAGGTAGCTCTATCAATGAGCCATCACAAGTAATCACTGCCAATCGAAAGTGGCATTATCTAGTGAATCCTCAATATAAAAGTGCAGGAGGTGACATAAACACTCCTTGCTTCACTCTTATTGCTCGTATGGATAAGATGCCGCCATACCTCGCAGAGTGCACTACGGAGCCTAAAGACATTCCCTCCTTCATCCGTATAGATGGAAATGTAGTTATCTATGAGATATACGATACCGATTCACCTATGACCGTTAAGATAAAGGAATTCATGGCTCTTTATGGTATTCTTGATATCAAAATGCGTATGCTCAAAATCCCGGAACTAAAGCGTATTATGGGATTCCCGGAAGAGTATAAATTGATCGGCACACAAGCTGACCAGAAAAAATTCATTGGAAATGCAGTCGAAGTAAATATGGCACGGGTCCTCTGTGAAACTATTAGCAAAGCACTTCGTGAGTTGAGAAAAGTAGCAGCGTAAATTAGTATCTGTCAAATTAGAAGAAATCATGCTTGAACTAAGAACAAAAGCAATATCCATTTGGGCATTATATGTGAATAGAGAGAGGATACCGTTTAATACTAAAAAAAACGCTGTATCAATAGGGAAGCGATTGTGCCAGTTAGAAAATAACAATGTAACTCTATTTGAAGAATATAAACTTTGGGATATATCCAAAAGACCTTCTATTCTGTTGGATCGTCAATCTTTTGATAGAACAATTTTAATTCAATAAAGAACATGAATATAGGACTGATAGACATTGACGGTCACAACTTTCCAAATTTTGCTCTTATGCGTGCTTCGGCATATCATAAAGCTAAAGGTGATCAGGTAGAATGGGCAACTTCTTTCAATTGCTATGATAAAGTGATGGCGAGTAAGATCTTTACCTTTACTCCCGACTTTAACTATCTGACACTGCAAGCTGATGTGATTGAGAAAGGAGGTACTGGATATAACATTCAGAAAAAGATGCCATTTGAAATTGAGAATAGTATTCTGATGGATTACTCACTTTATCCTCAATATAAATTTTCCATTCAATTCTTTAGCAGAGGGTGCATCCGGCAATGTCCATTTTGCCTTGTGAGAGAGAAAGAAGGTGATATTCAACCGGCAGAGCCTGTGAAGCTCAACCCCAAGGGAGAATGGATAGAGGTACTTGATAATAATTTTTTTGCAAATCCAGAATGGGTAGGTGCTATAGATTACCTTTTAAAAGCTAGGCAGCCTGTGAAACTTCATGGAGTCGATGTCAGAATAATGAATGAAGAGCAAGCGTACTGGTTGAATAAATTGAGAATAAACCAGTCTATACACATTGCATGGGATTTTCCTCAAATAGACCTGACGGACCGACTTAAAGAGATGATCAAGTATGTAAAACCTCGTAAGATTATATGTTATGTTTTAGTTGGTTTCAATTCAACAATCGAGCAAGATCTGTTTCGGCTTAATACACTAAAAAGTCTAGGTATTACCCCATTTGTTCAGCCTTATAGGGATTTTGCAAATAAAAGAAGTCCTAGACAATACGAGTTAGATCTAGCGAAGTGGGCTAATAGGAGATGGTTATTCAAGTCGTTTGACTTTGCTGACTTTTCACCAAGAAGAGGCTTTAAATGCGATTATTATCTGAAAAAATAAGTAAATAGAATATGAGCAAACCTTACATCATACAATCTGTAATCCTTGTCACCTATGATGGTAAAAAAATGCCCTTAGAGATAATTAATCACAATATTATTTCTAAGCCTATCAAGGTAGTAAAAGAGCAGATATTAGATGCTTTCTCTTCAATGGTAAATAAGCCTGTAAAGGTGTTATTGAAAGTCAGATATATTTAATAAATAAATGTAGAATCGAATACCGAAACAAATATGAATATAAAGTACAAGGATATAGATGCTATATCATACGCTCTGTGCTACGCTGATGCAATGTTAGACGTTAAGATAGAAGAACTTGAACAAAAAGGATTCAACAATGTAACAGCCGCCTATAAATCAAAAAAAGAAGAGCTGAAAAGGGCAATGGATTCGCTTCAAAAGATAAGGAAAGAACTGCATCTAAAAGATGATTATGCTTATAATGAAGCATTCGGGAAGTAGTGTTTAACGTATAACAAATTTTAAAGGAGCTAATTAAATATTAGCTCCCTAATGAATTACAGTTAGTAACTTACAGAACTTTCTACTGTTGCAGCCTCAATACCATTTGCTCTTTTATATGCTCCAATGGCTGACATAACGGCTGTTTTTACTAATCCTCTATCATGGAAATTATGAGGATAACTAATATTAGTAGTAAACGAGTAGCTTCTGCCTCCTGCTGTAAACGAAATAGTGTAAGAATACATAGAATTAAATATTAGGTTATTATGCAATATTGCATTGACAAATATAATTATAATCAAATAAAAAAGATAATTATGGCAAAAATTTATGTAGCAAGTAGTTGGAGAAATGTATTTCAACAGGACGTTGTAGGTATTCTCCGTGATTTAGGACATGAGGTTTACGATTTTAAGAATCCTCCTCATGGTAATGGTGGCTTCCAATGGTCTGATATAGACCCTAACTGGCAAAACTGGACAACAGAGCAATATCGTGAAGCTCTTAATCACCCGATTGCACAAAAAGGATTTGATTCAGATTTTAACGGCATGAAGTGGGCGGATGTCTGTGTTATGGTTCTTCCTTGTGGTCGGTCTGCTAACACAGAAGCAGGATGGATGAAAGGTGTAGGCAAAAGAGTAATGGTCTATTCCCCAAAGGAACAGGAACCGGAACTTATGTATAAGATATACGATTTTGTGAGTGATAGCATATTTCGTATCAATGATGAGATAATTGGAGTATAACAATTTAGATATGAGCAAAGAAAGATTACAAGAGATAGCAAAGGAATTGGCAAATAATGCCAATATGCCGTACTGTTGGGAAGATGTCTACAATCGTTTGATTGGCGGTTATCCTCTTCCATTTAAAGTAGTAGTCAAATAGCATAAATCAAAATATGAGTGAAAATTCTATTGTTATCCCTCGTAAGTTAGTTCATTCAGGTAAGAAGAGGGCATATCCATCAAGTTTCGTCTGGGATTGTCCTTTGTGTGGTCATTGGAATATTTGGCACACAAACATGCTAATAGGAAAAACAAATGTAAAGTGTATGGAATGTTTAAAACCGTTTGTTTTAGACAAATCAAATCCTAAAGAAGAAATTACTAGGACTAAGAAAATGAAATCTATAATTGATTAATAACAAGAATAATAATGATTCTACTTATTGTGCCCCGGAGCATAATATCTCGCAGACTTACTGCCTGTCACTTTCTTTATTTGTCCTGGAGGAATTGTTTTATCCCTATGTGGGTGAACTCTCACCGACATACATGAAGTAATGTTAAGGCATAATGATATGCAGAATAACGTAAGTAGTAATTTGGTTCTCATATAATCTATTTTTTAATTAAACAAGTAGTAACAAAAAAAGTTTGGAACAAAAAACATGAAAAAGAAAATTCAAATTAATGTTGTGGGAAAAGATTCCACAGAGAATGTCACTAAATACAATGATCTTATAAAATGTAGTATCTGCGTAAATAATCGAACATGTACATTTTGGACCACAGAAGCGAACTATAAGGCACTTGTCTTTGATGGCTTTTTTATAAATGAAGGTATTGCAGATGCCAAGACTGGAATAATTAATACTACTAGCGTATATACTGAAGAATAATTTAATAAAACTCTGATATGAAAGATGTAATTATAATAACAGGGGAGTCTGGAATAGATAAATCAGCGCTGATTAATGTATATCTGGATGTTTTTCAAGGTTGTCTATTAATAGATGGCAAAGAAGTTTTTAACAGTAGTATATTGACACCTACTCAGATCGCAGAGTATAAGGAATGTTCACGGCTCATTATAGATGACTTGTTTCTTCTCACACTGAATAGCTCAATATGGGGGAATATTTTAGAGATACTAGAATATCGCTTTTATTATTCTAAGTTTATGTTAATAACAGGAGATTTGGCTCAATTTACTACGTATAGAACGGGGACAATAAAGAAACTTCTAACTACTGCACAACTGTATGATATGAATATAGAAAGAGAAGTTTCTAAATTGGTGGCTCAGATATATTTAGCTGAAAATCATATCGACAGATCCCGTCCAATGAAATTGTACTTGATGGAAAATGAAGGAAGTGGTTTAAGTTGTACTGATACGGAGCTTGATTTTCTACCTGAAGAATGGAATGAATTACTTCAGGAAATGTTGTTTTTTAAGTTTTTGGAGGTAGGAGAACTACAGAGTTTGGCATGCGATGAAGATGGCAATGACTTCTTATCTGGATTTTTACCGTTTACACAAGCCGAAGAATATCTCCAGAAGTTCAAAGAGTTAAACAACTTACCGGCTACTACCAAAGAGAAACTTAATACTGTTATAGAAAGTTGGAATTCCCTCAATAAAAGAAAAATATATTTAGGTATTGATTTTTACAAGAGAAAATGAACTTATTAAAAAAGCAACAGGTATATAGTTCCGTTCGTGAGACTAAGGCATGGAATAGGACAAGGCTAGACCATATAGTAAGAATTGTAACTTTTATATATGAACGTAAATTGGGGAAGTTCCACTTCTTTAAAGTAGAACAGTTTATCCCACTTATTGAAAATCCCCTCTGCGACGGCGAATATTCTTCAAATAAAAGTGTAAAGGCTGATGCAGTAGAAGAAAAGGCAAAAGCGTATGAGTGGATTTATAATAGAAAATCTGAAAAGACAATTGACAACTAACAATAAAGAAGAAGTTAATATGGATTTAGAACAAGTGATAAAACAAAGTAAATATGAATATAAAAAATAAAATTTAAATATTTATGGATAAATATCAAATAGCATTTGCATATGCTATCACTGCATTTGTGTTGGTAGCACTATCATTTTTTGCTGTAATGTGTGTGAGATATTGAAACGCTAAAAGGATATAGAGGATTTAAATATTACCGATAAGTAGATTTTATCATCATCCTGTATTCACATTCTAATATCCCGTTTATACGTGGTTTACGAATGTATGAATCCGTTTGTTTTCTGATTATTCCGTTTTGTAAAAGATTAATCGTCCGATTTTGCTCACTGATAGTCACACTTAATACAATGATTATAAAGATAAGTGCTATATAGCCCAAAACTATTAAACACACTATTTCTTTATTGAAATGGAAGAAATCTCTGAAAGTTCTAAAGTTGCTCATGTTTTGTATTGTTTAAATAAGAACGTGCCCAATTTAATAAATGCCCTTCATAGAGGTAGCGGCAAACAACCCAACGGGAAAGCAATATTAAACGGGCACGTATATTGTCTATAATGCAATACACAAGCACCGTTCAATCTGCTTCCCGTTTTGAAAAATTGCCGCTTTTCTACGAAGGAAAGACTGAACGTCAAACGATACCTATCGTTGGTATCTGCCGCAAATATAGCGAAAAGATGATAAAACAACAGTAGTAAACTAAAATAAAAATATATGGAAACAACCGAAAAAGTAAACTTGTATAATAGTTATGATGAAAATACCTATCCAGAACAGGATTTCCAAGTAATTGCTCATGACGAGAGAGAAGCTGTTAAGTTATTAAATGAATCTGGACTAAACACCGAAGTTATAATTCTTGAGGAAGCTAAGGAGAATATAGTAAATCACAATGGCAAACCTGAGAAGCCTAAAGTCATTAAACTGAAAAGAAGGAAACTATGAATATACAGATATTTGTATCTGCTCCATAGTTTTCCCATCAAAAAAAGAAAAAAACGGAGGTAGCTTATTGGGCTACTTCTGTACGTTTCTGAATAATAAGTTCTCTGATTGTCATAATGTGTGCCCGTCATGCCGATAGCGAAGCGTTATATTATTAGTCTAACATTTCTCTTTTATCTTTCATCATTTCTGCAATCACATCAAGTATATACACCACGGCCTTTTCTTTATGAAATTCGATGAAAAACCGACCGCCTCTTGAATATGTGTACCTTCTTTTTCTTCACCATTTGTCTTAACGTTGAAAACACCCTCTCCGCAATAATCGAACTCAATCATATTATGATTCTTTGTTGCAAATTGAAAAGTTGCCATAGATATATTTTTATAGCATGTCCTTTCTCATCCCTGCACCCATCTAAACATGTCCTTTCTCATCCCTACATGCGCATGATATATTGCTCCAACGAGCTTTTATGTTGTCCTTTGTATATAACTGATATATAAACTAATTATAAAGAAAAAGAATATGGGAAATATTTTAGAGATTTTAAAAAGGACAAAGGATGGTATGTTGAATTCATTAAGAAAGAAAGATGATACGTCATTATTCAATAAACCTTTGAATGAATTAGAAAAATTGGGTATCCCTGCAATAGAACGAGAAAAAATAGTAAGCGAGTTATTATCAGAAGGAAAAACCGCTTCTTTGGTCAATATCCGGATCGAAATTTTAGATCAGACTATAGATGCCCAGGTTAGACTATCGCTTACAAAAAAAGATGATGGAGAATTAGGGGTGAAAGTTCATTTCGTTAGAAATGATTTAGCTAGTGATCTCAATCAATCTTTTATGGGGCATCATTTTACAGATACGCAAAAGCAAAACTTATTAATAGACAGGAATGCTGGAGAAGTGATCCAGGTTACAAATTCAGCAGGAAAGGTAATAGATGTATTAATCTCTGTTGATAGATTCACAGGAGAATTAGTCTCTAAATCAGTTAAAGATATTGTTATCCCGGATCAATACAACGGAATAAGATTATCTGATAGTAACAAAGAAGAACTTAGAACCGGTTTGCCGGTGGTTATTGAAAGCGAAAAAGAACTGTGTTCGTATAGTATGGTAATTCAAAATAGTGTAGATTCAAAACGATTAGAAGCAAATATCGGGAAAATTAAAATAGGTGGTTCCCTGCTCTCGAATGAAGATACTAAAGCTCTCCAACAAGGGAAAACGATTCAAATATCTAATCTCATTGATTCCAAAGGGGAAAAATATACGGCACATGTAACCCAAGACAAGCAAGGCAAACTTGTCATTACTCCAGCTCTTAAACACGAGATACAAATTCGTCATAATAATAATGGAGAGAAGACTGAAATAAATAAGAGAAAAGAAAAAAAACAGGGAGAATCAATCATTAAAAGCGGTACAGTTAGTACCAAGAGAAAAGAATTAAAAGTATAAATTATTGCGGTAAATAATTTATTAATTTAATAATTAAAAACCTTAGATTATTATGCAACTATATATATTAATTCTACTTTTTGCTGCTATAGTTATTTATAAGGTCGTTTTTAATACACACAAACGATGGCGCCAGGAAAGGAATATGCAAACAGCTTCTAGAGTACTTACTAAAGTGAGAACTCTGCCTGATTCTAAAGTGATCCCATACTTAAGGAAAATTGACCCATTTGTTTTTGAGGAATTACTTTTGTCTGTATTTGAAGAAAAAGGATGCAAAGTAATTCGCAATAAAAGATATACAGGAGATGGTGGAGTGGATGGACGTATTATCGAAAATGGTCATCTTGTTCTGATACAAGCAAAACGATATAAGTCTTATGTTTCGCGTGAACACATAATGAACTTTAGAAAGCTAATAGAACATTCAAATAGTAATAAAGGATATTTTATCCACACAGGCAAAACAGGATCAGATACTCTGAAAAATGGCAGTGATGGCAAGTTATTTATCATATCCGGACACAAACTAATTAAACTAATTTGTAATGTATGAGAAAAGAGAATGGTACTCATCATAAAGTAGCGGAATTTAAAAGTGAATCTATTTCGCAACAAAATAACGAAGTTCCATTAACTGCCCTAAGCGGTTTACCCAAAGGGAATGGTGAATTCTGTCATATAGAGAGAATATTTCGTGAAAGTGGTATGTTTTCTTTTTGTGGGAAAGAGAAAGTAGAAACAGCTGATGATGTGGCTTATATATTTAAAGAGTTAGAGAATGCCTCTGTTGAGAATGCTTTTGTTGTTCTGGTAAAAGAAAGCATTCCAACTATAGTGCATTTAGGGATGGGGCTTTTTACAGAAACCCAGGTTAACTTAGCTGCAATAAAAGCTGCCTATGACGCCTTGGGAGCTGATCAAGTATATTTCGTGCATAATCACCCATCTGGTAACTTACACTGTTCCAGGTCAGATGTTAGATTACTCAATGTAATAGCTGATATGGTGGGAAATAATGTATTACGAGAAGGTATTATTATAAATACAACTTCCGGAAAATACGGCACATTTAATCTCAAAGGAAATAGTGAAGAAACCAATTATCCGCAACTAATCCGTGATGAATACCCTTTAAAACTGTATTCGTTTGACAAAACGGTATTTTCACGAGATTATGATCCCCAAAAACTGAACGTAGTGCATTCTTCTAGAGACATAGCAGCATTAATATCTTCCCAGCGTTTGGGAAACAGGCAAAAGGTCAGTTACCTAATTTTAGATCATGGAGATCATATTGTAGGAAATCTGCATACTGCATTTAATGCTGTAAGCGGTAATGAAACTAAAATAGCCAATGAAATAGTACAAAATACTATAAGATTCGGTGGTGTACGGGCAGTATTGTATGGAAGTTATAGTCTTCAGAATGTAAATCTTGATTTTTTAAATATGGAAGTAGGACGATTCTCCGGGCACACAGTCAAATTGCTAGACTGTATTGTAGCAGATGGGCTTCATACGCAAAGTGCGATAGACCTATCACTGATGGAACCTACTGTTGAGTATAAAAGAGAAAGTCTACAAAATGATACAAACATATATGAAATGGATGATATCCGTTTCCGAATAGAAGATAACTATACCCAGGAAGAATTGTTGATTATTGATCTGGCAAGAGCTAATGGTATGTACTTGAAAGCACCTAATGGAGAAGTGTCAAATCTGTCTCCGGAACAGTGGGCTCAGGTCCGTACCACCGCTTTTAAGAAGTGGTTTGGGGACTGGGAGAATACACCTGAAAATGCATCAAAAGCAATTGATGAGAATGGAGAGCCGATAGTGGTTTATCATGGAAGCTCACAATGGTTTACCTCATTTAAAAATGGGCCAGAGCATCATAGTGATGCCCCTGACAAAAGTATATTTATGTCAAATGATAGAGAATTGTCGAACAGTTATATTTCTTGGTATGGGGAATCAGACGGTTCTCTGCCTCCAATGGCACATGATGTATATCTCAATGAAAATGATCCGAGACATAAACACTATAGTTGGGGGGTATATAGAGAAGGAGGAATATATCCACTATTCGCAAATATAAAACATCCATTGATAGTCGATTTTGAAGGTAAATTATGGATAGATGCAGGAGATGGAAGAGATATAAATAGAATTGTAAAAGATGCTCAGTTGTCTGGTGGGTATGATGGCGTAATAGCAAAAAATATAAAAGATGTCGGTAGGACAGATTTAGATATATCTGAGTTTCCTGTTTCTAATGATTATGTTGCATTTAATTCGAATCAGGTTAAGTCCGCTATATCTAATATTGGTGATTTCTCTTTGGAAAACAATGATATCCGTTTCCGCATTGCAGACAATAATTTTTCATCCTTAGCCATAATATATAACTTAGAAGAGACAGATGTGAAACAATATGCTGATTCTATGCGTATAGGGAATTTGGGAGGAGCTTCTTATGCCCTGATAAACATGAAAAGGAAAGTGAGAATTGATAACATAAATGATAGTTTCGAGCAATTCTCAAATCGCTTATCTCTCATAAAAAAAGAGTTATATGAGAACTTCGGAAATATAGATGAACTACGGGAGGAAGTAGTTCGTAATACGAAAGCAGAACATGATCAAATGGAAGCTGCTCGTATACGTATGGAAAAAGAGGCTAAAGTAGAAAGAGAACGTTTGCAGGAGTTTCAGGATATGTCCAGTGGACAATTGGATAAAGAATATTTCACAGCGGTTAATGATAATAACGAGTCGCGTATACGTGACCTTGTAAATGAGGCGGCACGACGCAACGGGTATGAAGATGTGACTAGCGATTATCAAGGGATGGGTGCATGGACAGCACCGGCTAACCCTGGGTATGAAAATACGCAGGCGAGACGTGCAGACGTAGAAGAGAATAGTCCTGATGTGAATATTGAAGATATAGCCATGGGATATTCCCCACAACCCGATGACTATTTCACGAACCTGAGAGCTTATGGCACGGATACTCCAGAGGGAAAGGAATCGGCCAAAGTAATAAGTAATGCCATAAATGAAATACATAACACTGGGAGTATACCAAAGATAAAGGTATATCGTGCCGTTCCGACAACTGTGAAAGAGAACAGTATAAGAAACGGTGATTGGGTGACACTAAGCAAAAAGTATGCGGAAATGCATGGAAATGCACGTCTTGAAGGAAAATTCCTGCTGATTGAACAAGAAGTTTCTGCCAACGAATTGTGGTGGGATGGCAATGATATTAATGAATGGGGAGTTGACGACGGAAAAGGCTATCGGTATAAGAATACAAAAAACAACCGGAAGCTTGATTATTTGATTACCTATGATAATAAAGGTAATATAATTCCTTTGTCTCAACGGTTTAACAGTCGCAAAAATGATATCCGATACCGCTTCATTGGCGAGAAAGGAGCTGCCAATCTTGATCGAGTAGAAGAAGCAACTTTTAGATTAGATAACCTTTCTCTTGCTAAAGAGATGGAGTTTGTCGGTAAAGATCCAATATTAATCAAATTTGCTACAGGCTGGGAACGTGGTGCGGATAATTTATGGAGATACGAAGATAGAGATCTGAATATTCAAACGGAGTATGTAGGGAAGTATAAGGATAATCGAACAAGTAGTAATATTGCTGCATATCACATGCACAACCGGATGAGTGTCGGTTCGGTTGGGAGGTTATCGGATTTTATATCTGATGATAACCTGTTCATGGCCTATCCGGAAATAGCAGACTGGGAAGTGAAAATGTTAGGTAACGGTGCTAAATTCAGTGGAATAGCTAGAAATGGGATGATAGCGTTATCTAAAGGCTATTTCAGCGAAGTCTATGAAATACTTAATTTAGAAGATGTCACTACTGCAAGAGCAAAAATTCCTGAACTCTATGAGCGTATCCCGGAAGATATGCGTGAATTGGCGCTGGATTTGGTAGATGTCTATGGTGGAGAACAAGACCGTATGAGTGATACAGCATACAGTAGTATAGTTGAACTCTGTCCAGAGATCGAAGAGATGATAAAAGCTTTAGACGATATTCCTCTTGAAAAACGGGGTGAATTTCTCGGTTATCGTCTGAATGATATTGCCAAAAGAGTGCTTATTCATGAGGTTCAGCATGCAATACAGCATATAGAAGGTTTTGCTTTTGGTGGATCTCCGATGCAGTTTTCGGATTCATCCACTTTTGAGTATGATATTAGAAAATTTAATAGCGTAGTTGAAGATGTAATCCAAGGTAATGAATATGAAAAATTAGGCGAACTGCTAAATAGTGACAAGTATTCAGGTTTTAGAGAGAGTTTTTCATCTGATAGAGATAGAGAAGTCATTCGTGTACTAAAAATGTGGTACAGTGATCTATCAGAAAAGGTGTTCATGGAAAATTATCACTACTCTGTAGAAAATGGCAGAAAAGGAACAACTGAGGAGCAATATCACAAGTTATCCGGTGAGGTGGAAGCACGTAATGTAGAGTCAAGAATGAAGATGACTCCTGAAGAAAGACGTAATTCCTTAGCAAAGTTGACTGAAGATGTCAGGAGGGAAGATCAGATTTTTCTAAAAAACTCTTTATCAGAAAGGATGCACTCGTCAAAAGCCGAGTTTATTCCGGCTATTGAAGGTTTGACTAATTCTATGCATATTTCAGTTAATATTATAAATGGTATAAATGAGATATCTGATAGCATGGCTAGAAGAAAGATCGAGTCAGGGAGTAACGTAAAGGGGTGGTTTGTGCCAACTACGAGTACTGTGAACATATATCTCCCCAATATTTCAGATCTCAACGATGCGCAACGAACAGTTTTTCATGAAGTAGTAGCACACTATGGGCTTAGAAAAATGTTTGGTGAACATTTCGATGTATTCCTTGATAACGTTTATAACAACGCAGACCCGGTAATTCAAAGGAAAATATTACAAGCAACAAATGGAGAACCGAATAAACGCCTGATGGCAACAGAAGAGTATCTGGCGAAATTAGCAGAACAGGGTTTTAGTGATCCTAATGAACTCTCATTATGGAAGAAAATAAAATTAGCATTCATTGATATGTTACGTCAGGCCAATGTAAATCTCAATTTTAAATTAACTGATAACAGTTTGAGGTATATTTTATATAAATCATACTTGAACTTGACTCAGGATGTTAGTAGTAATAATTTAAATTTATTAAACATGGAAGAAAAATCTAATGAAGTAGCTCAGGCTACAGAAATTTATGATGATCTCGATCCTTTTTGGCAAGCGATTGAGGATCATTGGTTTCCCGACGAAAAGGAGTCCAAGAAGCAGGAAGAACAACAAGAACAGTCACTGAACCAAGAATTTCGGATGCCTCATACAGTCAAAGGGGTAGAGATATCAGCGGAGAATAGGCAAAAGCTCTTACAGGGAGAGCGGGTTTTTATCGAAGGGATGATTTCTTCAAAAGGAACACCTTTCAATGCCTATATGTATATTGACCAGAAGAAGAAAACACTTGCTTTTGATTTCCCGGAGAAGAAAGAAAAAAAGAAAGAGAATATTGATACTCCCCAAGCAGAAGCTATAAAGAAATCTAAGAAAAAGAAACTAGGTCTATAAATAAAGCATTTCCTGTGAGTTGTTTTATTGCAGCTCACAGGATATTATATTAAAACTAGAAATCCCATTATGAACAAACTTAGGGGACATATCAAAAATCTCGTCAGAGATCAATGGCAGATTCAATCTATTAAAAGGGATTTGATTTCAATAAGGAAAATCAGTAACCCTTCTGAAGAGGTACAAATTGCAGCAATAGAAAATGTCGGGACCTTCTCATCACATAATGATGATATCCGTTTCCGAATAGAAGATAATTATACTCAGGAAGAATTGTTGATTATTGATCTGGCAAGAGCTAATGGTACATACTTGAAAGCACCTAATGGCGAAGTGTCAAATCTGTCTCCGGAACAGTGGGCTCAGGTCCGTACCACCGCTTTTAAGAAGTGGTTTGGGGACTGGGAGAATAATCCGGATAATGCATCAAGGATTATTGATAAGAATGGTGAGCCTATGGTTGTTTATCATGGTAGCCCTAATGATTTTAAAATATTTGACTATGGTAAAATACAGACGACAAGAAGAGCTGGCTTCTATTTCACTAGAAATATAGACCTTGCTAAGAATTATCAAAAGGGAGGAGAATTAATCGAAGCGTTTGTAAATTTACGAAAACCTCTTAATTCTGATGAAACTAAAAAGGAGATAACAAAAGAACTATTTGTAGAAATAGCGAATGAAGCAGGTATAGAAAGGGATATGCGTAGACTATATGATATTGCAGATAGTGATATTGATTTAGTTTCATTTTTAATAAGTGCTAATAATGATATTAAATCAGTTAATGACGCTTTATATACTGTGACGAAACATGATGGTATTATAATGAAAGGTGGAGGTTTAGGGAAAAGCTATGTAGCTTTCTCCCCTAATCAGATAAAATCAGCAATAGAAAATGTCGGGACTTTCTCCTTGGATAATGATGATATCCGTTTCCGTATTGTTCATCATGGAGGCGGAACATCGTTTGATAAGTTCTCTACGGAATTTATCGATACTGGGGAAGGAAACCAATCGTTCGGATGGGGACTTTACTTTACGGATGAAAAAGATATTGCTCAATACTATGAAGAAACAATAGGTAAAATGCCGTCATATGTTTTGTATAAGAATGGGCAGCGGGCTAATATGGATGACCAAATATCTCGTATTATCTATAACTTTGATGGAAGTGTAAAGAAAGCTATTGCATCTAATAAAAAGTCATTAAAGTATCTTGAAAAGGAAGGCGATAAAGAACTTGCTTCTGAGGTAAGAAAGATAATATTGGAACTTGAAAATGAAGATCCGAAAGCTTGGAAATTAAAAGAAGAGGGTAATCGTTACTTATATGATGTGGAAATTCCTGATATCGGTTTCCTGCATTGGGATAAAATTGTGGCTGATGAGCAAAAAGGACAAATAATCCAGCAAGCGAATAAAGAGGGCTTATCGTTTTCGTTTTATGGTGATATTGTTACACCAGAAGAATATTTTCAGAAAGATCAACCGGAAGGATTCCAGGTTTATAAGATGTTATCTAAGGTTTTGGATGGAGACAAAGAAGTATCAATGTTTCTTAATCGTTCCGGATTTAATGGTATAGAGTATGTAGCTGGAAGACATTCGGGAAGTGCTAAACTTCCTAATTCTAATTTTGTGGTTTTCGATGAAAATGCCGTTCGTATTATTGATCATTTGCGCTATCGTTTTATAGGGGAAAAGGGCGCAAGAAAAATGAATGATGCCGCTGGTGAGATAAATCGTGATCCGGATGAATTGATTGCTACAATAAATGAATATGCTACAGAGTTGCATCATACTTCTATACGTATTATCCATAATGTAGAGGAACTGCCTGAAGATAGTACTCCGTATAGACTAATTAAAGCTGGTAGAGATATAAAGGCTTATTTCGACCCAAAATCGAAAGAAGTTGCCGTGTATCTTCCCAATATACAAAACACTGAAGATGCCAAACGTTCGGTTTACCATGAAGTCGTCGCCCATTATGGACTAAGAGAGATGTATGGAGTGCATTTTGATAACTTTTTGGATAATGTGTTTGACAATGCTATGCCTGTGATTCAGGGAAAGATATTATATGCAACACAAGGTGATCCGTCTAAACTTCGAGAAGCAACAGAAGAGTATTTAGCGAAACTTGCAGAACATGGCTTTGATAGTCCTGAAGAACGTACTTTTTGGAAGAAAATTCAATCTGCATTTATAGATATGCTTCGGCAAGCTAATGTAAGTCTCAATTTTAAATTAACTGATGACAGTTTGAGGTGTATTTTATATAAATCATACCTGAAACTGACTCAGGAAGTTAGTAATAATAATTTAAATTTATCAAAAATGGAAGAAAAAACTAAAGAAACAACTCAGGCTACAGAAAAGATTATTCCCGATGAAATAAAAGGAGTAGTGTTGACTAAGCAACAAAAAGACCAATTGAGTAAAGGCAAACAAGTCCTTCTTGACAACCTTATTGATCGAAATGGTAAACCATTCTCTGCCAATGTATCTTATGACTTTGAAAACAACAAGCCGGTTTACAGTTTTCCGGAGAAGCAGAACCAGGAATTTCGAATGCCTAATGCTATTAAAGGAGTGGAACTGTCAGAAGAAAACAAGCAACAGCTCACACAAGGAGAAAAAGTCTTTCTCGAAGGAATGACATCTGCCAAAGGGTCTTTATTCGATGCGTATGTGTATATTGATCAGGAAAAGAAAACGCTTGCTTTTGATTTTCCGGAGAAGCCGAAGCAGGATCAGGATTTTCGAATGCCTAATGCTATTAAAGGAGTGAAGCTGTCGGAAGAAAACAAGCAACAGCTCACACAAGGAGAAAAAGTCTTTCTCGAAGGAATGACATCTGCCAAAGGGTCTTTATTCGATGCGTATGTGTATATTGATCAGGAAAAGAAAACGCTTGCTTTTGATTTTCCGGAGAAGCCGAAGCAGGATCAGGATTTTCGAATGCCTAATGCTATTAAAGGAGTGAAGCTGTCGGAAGAAAACAAGCAACAGCTCACACAAGGAGAAAAAGTCTTTCTCGAAGGAATGACATCTGCCAAAGGGTCTTTATTCGATGCGTATGTGTATATTGATCAGGAAAAGAAAACGCTTGCTTTTGATTTCCCGGAGAAGAAAGAAAAAAAGAAAGAAAGCGTAGACAGTCCACAAGCGGAAGCTATAGAGAAACCTAAGAAAAAGAAACTAGGCTTATAAATAAAAACCTTTCCTGTGAGTTGCAACAAAACAACTCACGGGATATCCTAAAAACATTAATACTTACCTATTATGAATATTCTAAATTATATAGCTGATGCTATAGCTAAATGGAGAGAGAATTTATTAATATCTGAGATCCGGAAAGATCCGGAAAGCATTCTCTATATGAAAGATCCCTCCCTAAATGTAATTTTAGCATTATCAGAGAGAGCACCAGAGTTTATACCTTATATTCAAGGAAATTATGCAGACAAGTTAACGGATGATGTAAAGCAGGCAATGGTGAAAATTAATCCGAATGTCATAGAATGGTTTCCAGATGATGAGAAACTTACTTTTCATGTTCTGGAGCATTACTGCGATAAATTATCAGAAGAAAATACTATTACTATAGTAGGTAAAAGACCGGAGGTAATATCATATTTTCCGGATGCTTCAGAGACTATTCAATTGGCCGCTGTGACCAAAGATCCTTCAATTATAGTTGCTATTAGCTGGCCATATCCCAATGTTCAGGTTGCAGCTGTGCAGAGGAATCCTGACCTAATAAAGAGCATAGTTGATCCATGTGAAGAAGCACGCCTAATATCTGTCAAAGAAAGATGGAGAAATATATTTCAAATAGAAGATCCCACAGAGCAAGAAATGCTTGCAGCAGTAAACGGTAATTCCTCAAGTATATTATACATAAACTATTCTTCTGAGGATGTACAATTAGCAGCTGTAAATGATAATGCTTATAATATTTTAAAAATAAGGAATCCCAAAATAGCGGCTTGTAAAGCCGCTATACAAAAAGAATTTGGGAGTATTAATATCCCGGACCAAAATATAAGAGATGCCACTATAACGCTCTTCTCTAAAATGGAGGAGACCAATAAGAAATATGACGAAATGTGGCTATGTGCAGATTATGCGGATGATCTTGAAAATAAATTGCGCGAATGGAAAGAAGCAGATTCATGGAAAGAAGAACAATTATCGAAAGCTCTTCAAGAGTTTACAGAAGGTGGTGAGTCAAAATTATACATCAATCCTGATCAGTGTGGAAAAGTGACAGATAACGATATTAAGGATCTTAGAATAGAGGCTATACAGATACTCCAAGGCAATGCTCCGGAAAGATTCTTTGAGGACCGATTTGAGGGAATAAGAGAGCAATTTGCATATTGGTCTGAACGGCTCTATGAATGTCTAAATGATTCAGAAACAGGGAAATCATACAACAACATACGTATGATGAGTGATGAATTTTTTATAAAAGAAGAAATTGAGCGAACTTGCATAGTAATTGCATCCGAAATTAGAGAAAGTTTTACTCCTGACGATTTTTCAGAAAATGTTAGCGTTCTGTTCAAAGCGGATAATCTTGAAATTGGCAAAGTTCCGACAATAGAAGAAGCTCTTTCATTATTTTCCCATAAATACCTTTTACCGAAGGTGTTTAATTCTGCTGTTTTTGAGAATGAAGTCTCAGCTCAGTATGAAATAATTCGCCCAAATATCCAATATGATGTGTCTAATACTCAATTAATGAATGCCGGTACTAATCCTTATTCCCCCAACTATAAAGAGTTCTTCGATAATTTAGGATTAAAAAAGGAATTTAATGAATTTGAAAAAAAGTGTGTGGAAAGAGATCGTTGGAATGGCTCCTATTTTTATGCCATTGCTACTCGTGATATCGCTGAGGTTTACGACCTGGATAGAGAACTACCTAAACGTGATCAAGCTATAGAAGATTGTAGAAAAATACTTTATGAAGGAATGATCCAAAAATTAGGTGTGAAAAAGGAAATTGTTGTTGATAAACAAACAGGGGAGAAATTTTGTATTCCTGATACTATAAAGGAGACAAAAATAACAACGGAAGATAAAGAGAAACTTGCACGAGGTGAGAAGGTATTAGTAAAAGGAATGATATCCTCTAAAGGAATACCATTTGATGCATATGTACATGTTAATAAGGAAAAGAGTACACTCGCTTTTGATCTATCGAGAAAAAAGGAAAAAATAAAAATGGAATTAAACAATCCACATACGAAATCCATAACCAAACCTAAAAAGAGGAAATTAGGTTCATAAATTAGAGTTGTTATTCCGTGAGATATCTATCCAATTTCTCACGGAATACCCCCTATTTGTATAGGATAACTTACTGGTTATAAGTCTATAATCTTTTTATTTGCCAGCATTAAATACTACAATAATTAAATAATTAATAAATTAAATACCTAAAAAGGTTTTGAGGTATAAAATTAATAAGTATATTTGCACCATCAACTATTAAAAATTAAGGTTATGGCAAAAATTGTAGCAATAATGAACAATAAAGGCGGTGTCGGGAAAACCACTACCGCTATAAACGTAAGTGCAGGGTTGGCGCGAATGGGGTATAAAACGCTAGAGATGGATTTGGACTCACAAGCCAGTTTAACTTTGAGCGTGGGCCTAAAAAATCAAGAAGCGACAATATATACAGCTTTGAAAGCCGCTGTAGAAGAGGGTAAGGGTAAACTTCCTATTAAGCATTTAAAAGAGAATCTGGATATTATACCTTCAGAGCGGAAAATGGTTGATGCGGAATATTTATTGTTTAAGGAGCATGGAAGAGAATACTTCTTAAAAGAGCTTATTTCTCCCATACGGAAAAAATACGATTATATTATTTTAGATTGTCCCCCTGCCTTAAATTTGATAGCAATAAACGCATTGGTTGCCTCTGATTTTGTTCTTGTTCCTGTACAGACAGAAGTTCTTTCTCTGCATGGTCTTGTCTCTATGGTTGATGTTATTTCTACTATAAAAAAGAAGCTGAATAAAAAACTGAGAATAGCGGGTTATTTGATGACGCAGTACGATGGAAGAACTGGGCTCCACCGAAGTGTGATACAGGAAATGAAAGGCAAGCATGGAGCGGATGTGTTTGAAAGTGTAATAAGAAGAAATACTCGCATTTCAGAAGCTCCGCATAAAGGAATGGATATATTTTCTTATGATGAAAAAAGTGCGGGGGCTACTGATTATTCAAATGCAACGAAAGAATTGATACAGAGAATCTAAAAAATACTATCTTTGCGGTAATTAATTATTTAAGTAAATAAAACAAAAGGTTTTTAATCAATTAACATCTGAAATCATGGCGAAAAAATTTGAAGGTATATCTGATATTCTATCAGGAGACTCACAACTGGAGCAAAAAAAGAAAAAAGAAGAAATTCAAGATGGTAGCTCGGATGAAATGAAGTCAACTTCATTCCGGATTAAAATGTCTATTCATAAAAGGCTCAAAATTGAAGCGGCCAATCAAGGAAGAAAGGATTATCAAGTATTGGAGACGGCACTGTTGGAATACTATGATAGGATAGATAAAAAGAAGAAGTAGAACCTATTTTAAATCAAGTGCTCCCCAACAAAAGAAAAAACAAATTGTTGTTAATTAGTTTAACTATAATCAGCTCTGAATTATTAGTACATTTATTTTGTGTATTCAAATAAAATTTGTATCTTTAGGTATTGATAATCAAAGAGTTAATTTATGAAACAAGTTAATCTGTTGGTGCTTTTTGCATCGTTTTTGTTAATTGCTGTTGTACAACAGCAATTAAC
>OATA01000567.1_pt1 | contig 36730 bp, 40 predicted proteins | sample 1516451 | NCBI WGS metagenome assembly OATA01 (sample SAMEA2579905, study PRJEB22360) | human gut metagenome | biome: human gut; feature: human-associated habitat; material: faeces | place: Denmark | collected 2008/2010 | reverse complement strand
CGGCTCACCGACATGCAGTCGATGGGCAGCAGGGCGCTGATGCCGCAGCCTACGTCACAAAAGGCACCAAAGGGTTCAATGTGGGTCACCGTGCAGGGCAGGATATCGCCGGGCTGCAGGGCGTCCAGATAGTCGGCCTTGCACATCCGCTGTGCCTCAGCACGGGAAAGCCGGTACACCGGCTGTCCGGTCTCGTCGGTGTCCAGCGACTCAATGACAAAGCAGGTGGGGCGGCCTACCCGGGTCAGTACGGCAATGTCCCGCACGGTGCCGTTCTCGGCGCCGTCGGCGCACTGGGCAAAGGGCATCACGGCCTTCACTCCGCCCAGCTCAAACCGCAGCTGACGCTGGGTGTCAAAGGCCAGAGCGGTGGATTGCAGGATCTCGCGGCTGGCCATAGCAGCACGCAGCTCAGCGGCGGTCATGCGGGCAGCAGAACGGTAGCTGCCTTCGGTACGATATGCATGCATCATCTTTCATTCCTCTTTCTGTTGTTTTTGGGAGCTGGACAGGTGCCGTCTGGGAAAGCCAGCTCCATTTCATTAAAACTTATGCATCTGCTATTGCGGATATTTGCATTTTATGCGGCTTTGCATTATACTATATTTGTATGCGCTGTGCCCGGCACACCGGGGGCGCGCACACGCGCCGCCTGCCCACAGACGACTGAAAAAGGCAGGCAGAAGGGAGAAGCCAAGGTTATGGACATTGCTGTAGGCGATACCATCCTCACCCGCAAAAAGCACCCCTGCGGTGCGCAGAGCTTTGAAGTGCTGCGCGTCGGCATGGATTTCAAGATCCGGTGCACTGGCTGCGGGCATGAGGTGATGCTGCCGCGTGCTAAAATTGAAAAGAACATCAAAAAGGTGATAAAGCCCGGGCAGGTCTAGCGTCCGGCACAGCTCGCATGGGAAACATATGCCTTTGCATGTGCGGGTCTGAGACGTACCCTGCCGGGGCGTCCCGCTGCGCTGCAGATGCAGATTTGAGTTGTTAGGAGAACTGCCGGAATTATGCCGAACATGTTTACCCAAATGGATGCTGTCTGCCATCGCTTTGAGGAGCTTTCCGTCCGCCTGAACCAGCCGGATGCCGCTGCCGACCCTGCGCTGTTCCGCAAGCTGATGCGGGAGTATCACGACGCAGAGCCTGTTGTGCAGGCCTACCGGGAGTGGCAGACTGCACAGGATCATCTGGAACAGGCAAAAGCCCTGCTGGAAGAGTCTGGTGCTCTTGACCCGGACTTTAAACAGATGATACAGCAGGAAATCAGCGAAAAAAGTCAAGATGTGGAAAAACTGGAAAATAATCTCAAAATTATGCTGCTGCCCAAAGATGTGAACGATGGCAAAAATGTCATTGTGGAGATCCGCAGCGGCGCAGGCGGCGAGGAAGCGGCCCTGTTTGCCCACAGTCTGCTGCGCATGTACACCATGTATGTGCAAAGCAGGGGATGGAAGCTGGAAATGCTCAACCTGAACGAGACCGAGCTTGGCGGCGTGAAGGAAGCCATCTTCTCGGTGGATGGTGCCGGAGCCTACAACCGCCTCAAGTACGAGAGCGGTGTGCACCGGGTACAGCGCGTGCCGGAGACCGAGACCCAGGGCCGCATCCACACCTCCACCGCTACAGTGGCCGTTATGCCTCAGGCCGAGGAAGTGGACTTTGCACTGGACCTGAAAGACCTGCGCATCGACACCTTCCGTTCCTCCGGCGCGGGCGGTCAGCACATCAACAAAACCTCCAGCGCCATCCGTGTGACACATATCCCCACCGGCACGGTGGTAGAATGCCAGAACGAGCGCAGCCAGTTCCAGAACAAGGATAAGGCACTGGAGATCCTGCGCAGCCGTCTGCTGGCACAGAAGCAGAAACAGCAGCAGGACGCCATCAATTCGGAACGGCAGGGGCAGGTGGGCACCGGTGACCGCAGCGAGAAGATCCGTACCTATAACTTTCCGCAGGATCGCTGCACCGACCACCGCATCGGCCTGACCGTGCACAATCTGGATAAGATCATGGACGGCAATCTGGACGATGTGATCGACGCGCTTGCCACCCGGGAACAGACCGAAAAGCTGCAGAAGCTCAACGAACAGCACTGAAATACAATTTCAAAATAATACGTTGTACTGCTGAAATATGCTGAAAAGCAAAAACACTTTACAGATAGAAAGAACGATGATCCGTATGGAATTTAAGACTGAAGTTTTATCCGCTGCAGAAGAAAAAAGCATTGAAAAAGCAGCTGCTCTGCTGCAGAAAGGCGAGCTGGTGGCACTGCCCACCGAGACGGTTTACGGCATTGCTGCCGATGCACGCAACGGCGAGGCGGTCAAAAAGATCTTTGTGGCGAAGGGGCGTCCGCAGGACAATCCCCTCATCGTCCATGTCACCGGCCCGGAAATGCTGCCCGGCCTTGTCAGCGAGGTGCCGGAGCGCGCCCAGCTGCTGATGGCAGCGTTCTGCCCCGGCCCGCTCACCATCATCATGCCCCGCGGTCCGGAGGTGGCAGCGGAGTGCTGTGCAGGTCTGGACACCGTGGGCATCCGGATGCCCAGCCACCCGGTGGCCCGTGCAGTCATTGAAAAGAGCGGCTGCGCCTTTGCCGCCCCCAGCGCCAATCTTTCCGGCAAGCCCAGCCCCACCAACGCGCAGGATGTGTTCACCGATATGGACGGCCGCCTGCCGCTGATCCTGGATGGCGGCGAGTGCGATGTGGGCGTGGAAAGCACCGTGGTGTCAGTGGTAGGCGAAAAGCCCACACTGTTCCGCCCGGGCCACATCACGCTGGAAGATCTGGAACGTGCCCTCGGTGAAGAGGTGGAAGTGTCCAAGGCCATCCTTGAAAAGCTGCCGGAAGGCGCTGTGGTGCGCAGCCCCGGCATGAAGTACAAGCACTATGCGCCCAAGGCAGATGTGACCCTGCTGGACGGCACCTTTGAGCAGTTCAAGGCGTATGTGGACGCCCACGCTGACCAGAATCCCAGCTGCCTGTGCTTCACCGGCGAGGCAGAAAAGCTGGGTGTGCCCTGCGTGGAGTATGGCCGCGAGGGGGACGGTGCCGATCAGGCAAAGCACATCTTCCGCTCTCTGCGTGCGCTGGATGAGCAGGGGGATGCGGTGGTCTACGCCCGCTGCCCCAGAAAAGACGGCCTTTCCATGGCGGTGTACAACCGCCTGATCCGCGCTGCGGCTTTCCGGGTGATCGAGCTATGATCTGTTTGGGGATCACCGGCCGCAGCGGCTGCGGAAAATCTACGGTCACATCGGTGTTTTCGGCCCACGGCGTGCCGCTGGCCGACGCCGACCAGATCAGCCGCGAAATTTTACTGCCCGGCTCGCCGCTGCTGCCAAAGCTGGCGCAGCGGTTCGGCGCGGACATTTTAAAACAGGACGGCACATTAAACCGCCGCCTGCTGGCTGACCGCGCCTTTGCCACCCCGGAAGGCAAGGCAGCGCTGGACAGCCTGACCCATCCGGAGATCGTCCACCGCATCCGTGCGGCAAAGCAGGCGGCGCTGGATGGCGGAGCACCGCTGTTCGTGCTGGATGGTGCGGTCATCGTGGGGACTGCGGCACAGGCCGAGTGCGACCGCCTGTGCGTGGTCACGGCACCTTTTGAGACCAGTGTGGCCCGCATCGTGGCCCGGGACGGCATTTCGGCTGAAATGGCTGCCCGCCGTTTGAACGCACAGACGCCGGAAACCGTGCTCACCGCACAGGCAGACTACGTTCTGCGCAATGACGCAGACCTTGCACATCTGCAGGCTGCGGCTGAGGAGCTGTGTGGGAAGCTTCTGGCAGAAGGAGGTGCGGGAAAAGAGCTTTGAACGAACGATATAACGAACAAGATCCTGCACCGCAGTACGACCCGGAGGCGGCCCGCATTCGCCGCGCTCTCCGCGCCCAGAAGGCACGCCGCCGCAAAAAAATGCGCAGCCGCAGGCTGTTCCTGCTGGGCATGGCGCTGATCCTGCTGTTTGTGCTGGTGCCCAACTTGTGGGGCAGGGCAGAACGGCTTTTATACCCCCGTAAGTACGAAGCGCTGGTGGAGCAGTGGGCCGACACCTACGACCTCGACCCGCTTCTGGTGGATGCCTTCATCCGCACCGAAAGCGGCTTTGACCCGCAGGCCACCTCCACTGTGGATGCCCGGGGCCTGATGCAGATGACCGAGGAGACCTTTATCTGGCTGCGTAGCAAGATCGCACCGGACGAAGGCCTGCTCTTTGCAAACCTCTACGACCCGGAGACCAGCATCCGGTTCGGATGCTATTACCTGCACCTGTGCATGGAACGCTACAACGGCGATGTTGCCACTGTCGCTGCTGCTTATCACAGCGGGTGGGGCACGGTGGATGCTCTTTTGCAGATGGAAGAGCACTCCGCAGACGGCGAGACCCTGCAGGGCTTCCCTTACAGCCAGATGAACCACTACGTAAAAAAGATCACTTTCTGCTATGCGGAATATCAGCGCATCTATGCAGGAAGCTGAGAGGAGATAAGGAAAATGAGCGAAAAACTTACCGCAAAGCAGGCTGCCGAACAGCTGCTTTATAAGCCGGAGTATGCTGCTGACAAGAGCACCGGCGTCAAGAAGGAAGCCGCAGCCTTTGCCGAGGGCTACAAGGCATTTCTGAACGCCGCCAAAACCGAGCGCGAAGCGGCTGCCGTCAGCGAAAAAATGCTGCTGGAAGCTGGCTACGAAAAATTTGAGCCGAAAAAGACCTATGCCCCCGGCCAGAAGATCTACTTTGTGCAGGAGCACAAGGCGGTGGTGGCCGCTACCATCGGCCGGAGATCTTTTGAAGAGGGCTTCCGTCTGGTCATTGCCCACATCGACAGCCCCCGGCTGGATTTGCGCCCGAATCCGCTGTACGAGGCCGACCATTTCAGCTATTTCAAGACCCACTACTACGGCGGTATCCGCAAGTATCAGTGGGGCACCATGCCGCTGGCCATCCACGGCGTGTTCACCCGTGCAGACGGCTCCAGCGTTTCGGTGTGCGTGGGTGAGGATGAGAGCGACCCCGTGTTCTGCATCACCGACCTGCTGCCCCATCTGGGTGCCGAGCAGAACGACCGCAAGCTCAGCGAGGGCATCAAGGCAGAAGAGCTGAACGTTCTCATCGGTTCCGATGCCGTGGAGGACGCCGACATCAAGGAAGCCGTCAAGCTCAACACCCTGATGCTGCTGCATGAAAAGTACGGCATCACCGAGCGGGACTTCACCCGTGCCGAGATCGAAGTGGTGCCCGCCTACAAGGCCCGGGACGTGGGCTTTGACCGCGCCATGGTGGGCGGCTACGGCCACGATGACCGGGTGGACGCCTATCCCGCACTGATGGCAGAGATCGAGACCAAAGACCCGGTGCACACCACTGTCTGCGTGCTGACCGATAAGGAAGAGATCGGCTCCGACGGCGTCACCGGCATGCAGAGCATGTATGTGTTCCACTTCATGCAGCTGCTGTGCCGCGCTGCCGGTCAGGACGATATCCTTGCCTTCCGCAACAGCGTCTGCCTGTCTGCGGACGTGACCGCTGCCTACGACCCGTCCTGGGCAGGTGCCTTTGAAAAGCAGAACGGCACCTACGCCGGCCGCGGTGTGGCATTCTTCAAGTATACCGGCAGCCGCGGCAAGAGCTCTGCCAGCGATGCCAACGCCGAGCTGGTAGGGGACATCACCCGCCTGCTGGACGCCAACGATGTGGCGTGGCAGATCGGTGAGCTGGGCCGTCTGGATCTTGGCGGCGGCGGCACCATTGCCAAGTATGTGGCAAACCGGGGCATCCCCGTGCTGGACATCGGTGTACCGGTGCTGTCCATGCACTCGCCCTTCGAGGTCATCCACAAGACCGACCTGTACATGGCCTACCGCACCTTCTCGCTGTTCTGCCAGAACGCCGAATAAAGATTTAGCCCCGGATCGCCCGCAGCCGCGCGCATTCCGGGGCTTTTTTCAAAAAATGCTTGACCTTCAAGTGTCTTTAAGGTGTAATGTGAGTGCGGAGGTGAAGCAAATGAACATCAAACAGGCTTCGAAACAAAGCGGGGTGTCCGCCCCCAATATCCGCTTCTATGAAAAAGAGGGGCTTTTGAACCCTGCCCGGCTGCCCGGCAACGATTACCGCGACTACACAGAACAGGACATCCGCACTCTCCGGTTCATCCGAATGCTGCGGATGCTGGATGTGCCGCTTCCGGTCATCCGGTCCGTGCTGGCGGGCGATGCACCGCTGGGGAATATTCTGCGGGAGCAGCAGACCGCACTGGAACTGCGCGCAAAGCAGCTGGAAGGGGCGGCGCGGTTTTGCGCCGAACTGGCCCGGCAGGACCCGTCTGCGGCGTCGCTGGATGTGGACGCCTGCCTGTCCCGGATGGAAGATCCCGCGCAGCCGCAGACGTTTTTCTCCGGCTGGGTGCAGGATTACCGCACGCTGGCGCAGGTGCAGCATCAGAAGCACTTTTTCTTTATCCCGCAGGGCAGCATCAACACGCCGCAGGAGTTTACGGCAGCCCTGCAGGCGTATGCAGAGGAACGCGGGATGCAGCTCAGCCTGATCAAAGAGGGAATGTACCCGGAGTTTTCGTTGGACGGGATCTCGTACAAAGCCTACCGCAACCCGGGCAAGTACCGTGACGAGGTCTGCTGCGACGCCGTCCATCCGGAACAGCTGAACACTGGACTGCCGTCCCGCCGGGAACGGCAGCTGCGGGTCCTGCGGGTCCTTCTGCCTGCGGCATGCACCTTTGCCGCCATCCTGACGGCAGGCTGGATAGCGACCGGAGGGACAGACTGGCTCTGGCTGGCGGCACTGGCAGCAGCGGGGGTCCTGCTGGGCCGATGCTTTGAACACCGGCTGTAACCGGGCTGGTCTGCTCAGCTCAGCGGCAGAGCCTCAGCAACGGTCAAAAAAGTGTAACCGTTGTCTGCATACCACCGGATGATGTCGGGCAGCGCCTCGGCGGTGGTGCGGGTGGTGGCGGAATCGTGCATCAGAACGATGCAGTTCGTCTGCTGCCCGGTCTCCTGCACCACATTGCGGTAAATGGTGTCCGCGCTTGGATGCCCGCCTACGGCGTCCTCGGCGCAGACGTTCCAGTCCACCCACTGCCAGCCCTTCTGCTCTACTTCGGCTTTCAGCTGCTTCATCAGGCCTTTCCCGCCGTAGCGTCGGCTCACCGTGTTGGTGCTGCCGCCGGGGAACCGCAGATACCGGATGCTTTCTGCGTCCACATAGGGAGCAATGCGCTCCTTCAGCAGTGCAATGTCCGCCCAGTAGGCTTCGCTGCTGCGGTAGATATCGCTGTACTCGTGGGAAGCAGAGTGCAGTGCGATCTGATGTCCGGCGCTGACCGCTTCGGTGAGCAAGGGCAGATACTTTTCGTTGTGGCCGGTAGCCACCACAAAAAAGGTGGCGTGCACCCCTGCAGCGTTCAGGGCATTGAGCACATCCGGCGTGGTCTTGCTGGGGCCGTCATCAAAGGTCAGGCAGACCCACTTTTCCGGAAGGACAGGGGCAGTGGGCTCTGCCTGCACCGGAACAGAGATGGCAGGGGAGAGCACCGAGGTGTCCGGTACTGGGGTCAGATCCTGCGCCTGACATCCGGTGACGACTGGCGGCGCAGCAGATACAAACCCCATGATAAGGGCAAACAACATCATCACTGCCACTCTGGCCCGCCTGCGCCGGGCAAGGTATTCTGATTGTTTCAAGGGCAAAACCTCCTTTGCCTGCATGGCTTGCTCTTATCAGAATATGAACGGCAGCAGATTCTATGAAAGACAGGAACCCAAAGAAAAAGCCGGTGCGTGCAGCATCGGCTTTTAAGCAGGAAGATTATGGAACAACTTGTATCAATAAAAACGGTAGAACGCTGAATTGTGCGGGAACGACACTTACCCCACCCTCTGTCGCTTATCCAGCCGCATCTTATCAGCTATCATGGCAATGAACTCGCTGTTGGTGGGTTTTCCGCGCAGGTTATGGATGGTGTAGCCGAAGTAGCTGTTGAGAGTGTCCACGTCTCCCCGGTCCCATGCCACCTCGATGGCGTGGCGGATGGCGCGCTCCACCCGGCTGGCGGTGGTGCCGTTTTTCTTGGCGATTTCCGGGTAGAGGCGCTTGGTCACGGCGTTGATGTACTCCGGCTCGTTCATGGTGAGCAGGATGGCATCCCGCAGGAACTGGTAGCCCTTGATATGGGCAGGCACGCCGATCTGGTGCAGGATTTCGGTCACGGTCAGTTCATCGCTGTCTACGCTGGTGTGCAGGATGCGGTTTTCCGTCCCGAGCGCAGCCTTGAGGACCCGGGCGGCAAGCACGGTCTCATCAAAGGGCTTTACAAAATAGTAGGAAAATCCCTCATCCAGCAGCTCCTGAACCATTTCCTCGCTCTGGAAAGCGCCTGTCACAAAGAAGGAAGTGTGCCGTTCCCCGGCGGCATTGTAGCGCTGCTTGACTGCAAGGGCATCCAGCCCGGGCATAAAGGCATCCAGCAGCACTACCTGCGGACGCACAGCCAGCATTTTCTGCAGCACCTTGTTGCCGTCCTTTTCCACGACGGTCACATCCACACCCTTCTGCTCCAGTGCCTCACGGCAGGCGGCAGTAATTTGTGCACCAGTGTCTGACATCAAAAATCTCACTTTGTCCATGGTTGTTTCCTCCAATGTGTGCAGTTCCCTTAACACCATGGATTTTACCATAATTTTCCAGAACTTTCAACGGTTTATATTGGTAAATTTTGGCAAAGAAAATCGAAATGCGCAAATTTTTTTGCAAATCAGCTTTATGGCTGCGCAGCATCGTCTGTTTTTTCAATGGAATGCGCCTGTTTCAGCATGGTCTGCGCAAAAATGCCGTAGCCGCGTGTCGGGTCATTTACCAGTACGTGGGTCACGGCACCCACCAGCCTGCCGTTCTGCAGGATGGGGCTTCCGCTCATGCCCTGCACGATGCCGCCGGTCTTTGCCAGAAGCCTCCGGTCCGTCACATGCAGGATCATGTTGCGGTGCGGGTCGGCATCGTTTACCTTTTCAATGCGGATCTGGTAATGCTGGGGCGCTTCTCCGTCCACTGTGGTCCAGATCTCTGCATCGCCGGGCACGATCTCCTGCGCAAAAGCGATCTCTGCTTCCGGGCCGGAAAATACAGTGCGTGTCCGGCCATAGACCCCGGTCTCGCCGTTGATGCAGATGCTGCCCAGCGCATGGGTGCTCAGAAAGCGGCCTTTCAGCTCACCCGGGCTGCCTACGGTGCCGCTGGTACACCCCACGATCTGGCAGGGGACGATCTCGCCGCTGCGCAGCGCAACGCTTTCGCCGGTATCACTGTCGCTGATGGGATGCCCCAGACCGGCAAACACCCCAGCATCGTTGTCCACAAAGGTCATGGTGCCTACGCCTGCGGAGGAATCACGCACCCACATCCCGGCGCGCCACTGCCCGGCGGTGCTGTCCCATGCGGGCGTGAGCTGAGTCTGGAACTGTTCACCCTCGCGGATATAGATCAGCCGCACCGGGGCGCCTGCTGCGGCTTTCAGTGCATCGTGCACCGCATCGTTGGTCTCGGTCAGAACGCCGTCCATGCGCACCACGCGGTCACCCAGCCGAAGCCCGGCTTTCTTGGCGGGGTTTACGGTGCCTTCGGCCGTGTTCAGATCGGAAAAGCCCACGATGAGTGCCCCCTCTGAGAACATTTTGACTCCGAAAGGCGTGCCGCAGACTGTGACAGCAGGCCGGGTCTCCACAAGGGCGCGCACGGTTTTGATGGGCAGCCAGCCGCCCAGCGACAAAGTGACCTGATAGCTGCCCACAGCCTGCGTGCTGGCGGCATTGCGGGAGCCGGTGCTGCGCAGAGGCTCGATGAAGGAAAAGCGGGGCAGGGAAAGGGACTGCCCGGGCTCCAGCAGGATCTCAGAGGGCAGACTGTGCCAGAGCCATCCCAGCGCGGCCAGAATGGCAACCAGAAGATAAGTTGCCGCAATGCGGAAAAAGCGGCGGAGTTTTGCTCTGCGCATGGGGACCCCCCTTCCGGCGTCGCAGAATGATACGACTGCCCGGCGATAGTATGCGCGGGAGCGGGTGAAAATATCAGTGCAGTGATTGACTTTTGTGCATGGAACTGATACTATATTAGAGCAGTTTCTTTAAAGTTGCACAAATACACATTTGCGGGTATGGTGGAATTGGCAGACGCGCAGGATTTAGGTTCCTGTGCCGCAAGGCGTGTGGGTTCGACCCCCACTACCCGCATAAGAGAAAAAGCACGTTGGTTCGTTCAGAACTGGCGTGCTTTTTCTTATCATGGTAACACTTTTGGTAACACTATTAAATTTTCAGACTGCTCTCACCGCCGCGTTGTACAGCATTTCCAGAAACTGCACCGCGCTGGGCGCACCGGTCAGCGGGTAGCCTGCCAGCTGCTGCACATAGGCGGGGTTTGTGTCCCACGCGGTTTTCGTAGCCCTGCGGATCGCGCTCTGGATCGCCTTAGGGTCACAACATCGCTGATCTGCGATTGGAGTGTAGATCTCTTTCTCCACTGCCTGCAGGCGGTCCTCCTGCTCATAGATCAGTTCGATACACCGGAGCAGGATGCTGTAGGCGCTCACATTGCGTGTAATGCCCATCGGGCGCAGCAGGTCATTGACTTGAGCGGACAAATCGGAAACGATCATAGTTGACACATCCTTTCTTTATGCGTCAACTCTAACCGAAAAGTTTTCAAAACGCATCAAATACGCCGAAATGTGTCGTTTTATGTCGCAATACGTCATACAAACAAAAACAGCCCCGAGAAACCGTCAGGCTCCCCGGGGCTGCTGCTATGTATAGCCGTTTTGGACTGGGCGGCTTACTTCCTCTGTGCCTTCAGCTTGTCGTAGGTCTGGTCTGCCTGAAGGGCAGCAGTGGTGAAGCTGTTGTTCTTCCACCACGCGACCAGCGCGGCCACGGTGGTGATGCCGGCGGTGACCAGCTGCTCCACGGTCTGGCTCTCGATGGGCAGCACGGGCTTGCCCAGTGCAGACAGCACCTGATTGGTCAGGGCCAGCAGCAGGCAGGCGGTGCGGGCAATGGTGCCTGCGGAGATGGTGGGTGCGTTGTAGGTATGTGCGTTCATAGTCAGTTCCTTTCTCTTTCGTGTTCGTCTGCTTCTAAATCAGCGATGCGGTGGTTGGCCACCTTCATCTGCTCTTCCAAAATAGGGACGCGGCGGGCAAAATTGTTGTGCTCCCGCACCTCGCGGGTCAGCTCCTCCAGCTTCGTTTCGGTCACGGCCTGCTGCTTGTCCAGCTTTGCATCCATGCTCTGGGCGGTGCGGTTGTTGGAGTAAATGACCCCCAGCAGGCTCAGCCCGCCGGTGATCAGCGCCACGAGAATGCTCTCAATCGGTCACACCCCCTCTCCATCTTCAGCGTCATCTTCCCACGCCTGCTGGATGCGCTGGCCGTTGGCACAGACCACATCCATGGTGGCGTCGGCCTGGATGTTCGTTGCGATCAGCGCCTTGTCCATCGTGTCCATACCGAAATAGCCGGTGAACACTTCACCCGTGGGCAAAGGTGCGGCTATCACGAGCTGACTGATTTTGTGCTCTTCCAGTGTAGCTAATACCTCGGAGAGCCACGATGCATAAGGTGCATCAGAGATCAGGTAACTTGCCATGCTGTCCCCCTTACTGCGTCCACCGGCTCTTGTTCGGGCGGGTGTCCACGTGCACCCAGCCCTTTGCCCGGCCTGCCTTGACCGGGTAGCGGCCCACGCCGCCCCAGCCGGGCATCAGGCTCTCGGCGTAGGCGGCCACAGCCAGCGGGTCGGTGTCCTGCACCTGAATGTCTGCAGCGCGTCCCAGCAGGTGCTGGCTGGATTTGGAACCGCCCACCTTTGCGTTGTGGCTGGCTGTGCGGTAGCCGCTGGTGATGGTCACGGGCTTGCCGAAGTGCTCCCGGATGCACTGCAGCAGCACCACAAGACCCTCGTCAATGAGGATGGTGTCGGTGCCGTCGCGGCAGCGGAACTCCCGCACACGGAATGCGGGGGAGAGCTGCTTTGCACCGTCCTTCTTCAGGCTGTACTGTTTGATTGCCATATGTATCACGTCCTTTCACGGGGTCAGGCCCCGATTTTCACGTTCTCTTTCAGCTCCTGATCTGCCTTGTCCTCAGCATCCAGAGCGTCGTAGTACGCCTGCGCAAGGGCTTCCACCTCTGCAATGTCATCCTCCGTCAGCAGGCCGCTGTCCAGATGGGTGTACGCCTTGTCCAGCCAGTATGCCACGTCACGCCTTGCAGCGATTTCCCGCTTGATGGAGCGCAGGGTCAGGTCATGCCGTGCTTTGCTTTTGATAGCCATGTGTCCTCCTTAGGTCATGGACGCGATTGCGTCCTCAAGATTTTTGACGACGAGATTTACGTCCCTCTGATACTCCAGCTTGACCCCCGCGCCGTCACTCGCCTGCACCACCGTGTCAGGGCCGTACGCTGTGAGGGCTTTGTAGGCGGCGATCTCGGCAGGGGTGAGCGGGGTTTCGATGGGAGCGTCGAGAACGTAGAATATAATGTATTCTCCTTCTTCCGGGTTTTTAGCGTCAATGGGAATGAAAGCCTGCACATTTGTTACGTCTACATAAAAGTGAATGGTATCGCTAGTGAACGAAACTAAATATGGCAATCTATTGCATAGGGCTTTTACTGTATAATCTCTAGCTTTGAGTGGCAACATAATCGAAAGTCGTTTTGTTACCGCAAGCTCAGTGGTACCTGTGATCTTACAGGTTGACAAGTCTACAGCGTTCACCCTCTGCACCCGCACGCCACGCGTCAAGTCCACCTCATCGCAAACCCACTGCTGGCCTGTGCTGTCAGTGTAGTTGCCGCCAGAGGTGACAGGGATGCCGGGTAAGCCGTTGGGAGTGGGCAGGGTGAGAAGCTGCTCACGGTAGGGGGAGTAGGTGGCAGGTTCACTCACTGTTGCAATGACTGGCGAGCCGTAGGGCAATCTCACTGATGAAAAATTGACACAGTAATACGCGCATTTCGCTGGCGTTTTAACTGTAAACTCAAATCCGGCAATACCGATTACATTCTTTTTTTCATCATAAAAACAACCGCCTTCTGTGTATACATTAAAGTGGTAAGTTGTACTCGGTAAGCACGGTTGAATGCCCGTTATCCAATAATTATTTGCACTATCTATCTCATAATAACCGGTTTCGACATTGAAACTCTGATATTTATTATTTTGGAACAGCGACGGGTTCAGCAGATTCTTCCCTGTCACCTTCACCGCCACGCTCCCACCGTCACCAGCGCTCACGATAGGCACAGGTGCATCCGGCGTGGGTGTGCCGTCCTGCGTGCTCCGACCGTACACGGTCAGGCCGCACAGGGGCGCAGGGAAAGCGTCGTCAACGGAGATGGGGTTGCCTATTTCACTGCCTGCGAGGATGTTCTGCCGCACCTTGACTGCGCTGATCGCGTCACCTGTGGCTTTTGCGTCAGCGGCTTCGCCCTCGTGGGTGAGGGTAGTGTCCAGTGCTACGGCAGGGCCGGTTTCGCCTTTAGGGCCTTGCGGGCCCTGCTTGCCCTGTGGGCCTGTTTCGCCCTGCGGGCCAGTGGCTCCGGTAGCACCAGTGGGGCCTTGTGGGCCTGTCTCACCCTGCGGGCCGACCGGACCGATGGGGCCAGTGTCGCCCTTGTCGCCTTTCTCGCCTTTGAAGTCACCGCTTGCGATGCCGTCCTTCAGCTCCTGCAGGCTGCCAGCGGCCTTCCGAGCGCTCTGGCTGGCATTGCCCGCACTGGTGGCGGCTTCACTGGCTGCGGTCTTTGCGGCTTTTGTAGAGGCTTCCACCTGCTGGAGAGCCTCGTCCCGGGCTGTGTCCACAGCCTGCGTGGCGGTGGTCTGCTTGTCACCGATGGCTTTCAGCGCGTCCTCTTTGGCGGTGATGGTGTCAGAGAGGGCTTTCCCGGCCTTTTTGGCAGATGCCCCGGCCTGCTGTGCTGCCGTCTGCGCGTCGGTCTTGGCCTGCTCTGCGGCGGTGGCATCGGTGTGCACGGCATCCACCAGCTGCTGCCATGCAGGGGTGCCCGGTTCCGGCTCTGTGCCGTCCTCTGTGCCGGAGTTGGCGCTGACACGATACCGCAGGTCTGCGCTGGTCATCACCTTTGCGCCGTCGCTACCCTCAAAGGTGATGCAGCCGCTTCCGGGCTGCGCGGTCACGCTGGCGGGCACGTCCACATAGCCGTCCACCAGCGAGGATGCCGGGTCTTTGCCGTCCGGCACGTGCCAGAAGCAGCGGATAGTCAGACCTGCCCACTCGCCGGTGGCATCGACGTGCAGGCGGTATACGCCCCGGTTCTTGGTGTAGCCGAGGGCCAGCGCAAAAGCGTGCCCGGACAGGCATACGCTGCCGCCGGATGTCAGCGTGATGGGGAACTCGATCATAAAGTAGCACCTCCTGTGTCCTGTTTCGGCCCGGTCAGGCGCTGGTCTTTTCGGTCAGCATCTCGGTCAGCTCGGCGTAGTGCTCATCGGTCAGTTTGCCGGCGGCGTAGAAGATATCGATCTTCTCCGCCAGACCATCGGTACTGCCGCGCTCGATCATGCGCTTGCAGGTGCGATACAGAACCAGCTCCGTTGCTTTGCTCATTGCCTTTTCCTCCTATCAGGTATTCTCAGTGTCATCCGTGTCGGTCACGCCCAGCTCCAGAAGAGTCAGGCGGTAGTCCTGGTCCACCGCCAAAGCGTCGGCGTCGGCCTGGGCGGACTGCAACTCGGTCATGTGCGCGTTCCATTCGCTCGGAGTCATGTACTTGTAGCAGTTGACTTTAAAAGATTCGCTTTTGTTGGATTTCCGGGTTACTATCGTACCGTTGGTCTCAAATGACAGGCCATACTTATACATATAGGATTGCCCCCGATTGATAGGGATCTCCCGTGCGTCTGCTACAGTGTTTGCCGAAAGAGTAATAAAATCAGTGCCGTCAGGCACGGGGCCCGATGTAGTATCACCCCACTGCGAGATATCAACGACAATTGTACCGATTAAGCACGGGAATGCGGCAGAAACCTCGTACCGGAAACCGAGAACGTTTGACGTTGCCAAATAATACCCGCTGGTGATAGTCAAGGTCAGCGTGCCATCTGTCCCAAATTTAATCCTGTCAGTTCTGTCATCACATGTAATATACGCACTGCCTCCGCGCGCCACAACAGCGCATGTGTCGTCTATGGTGGTGCATGCAGAGTTTGTAAGAACGACATAGTCAACCTCGTCCGGGATAGTCATGCTTGTTGCAGCGCTCTGACAATATACCTGCCTCGACGTTAGCGAGCCGATATTGTTTAGCTGCTCCTGCAGCTTTGCGTGCTCTGCATCGGCCTCTGCTTTGGTGTAAAAGCTCCTGCTGTCCACCTCGGCCTGCAGGCTGTCCAGCATGGCCTTTACCTGTTTCTGCAGCTGGGCGGTGGGGATGCCGGTCACGCCGTCCCGCATGACGCCGCAGACGGTCTCATCCGCGCGGGTGTCGGTGATGTCGGCGGCGGTGACAGAAGTGCTGCCTGCGGGGCGTCTGATCTCTGCAAGGCAGAGGTCGTAGACCAGCTCGGTGCGGGAGATGGCCGGGGCCGCAGGGGCAGCGGAGTCCGGCGTGCCGTCCAGCACCTGCAGGCGGGTCTTTTTGGCGGCGGCGTCGTACCGCAGCACGATACGGTCGATGCGGCTGCGCACAGGGTCCGCTTCGGTGAGCACCACGGTGGTGGGCTGCTCCATGATGATGCTGCGGCCCTTGAACCGCGCCGGGCGCACCCATGCCTGACCGGCGCTCACCTGTACGCTCAGACCGCCCTGTGCCGTGACGGAGAAATCCTCCTCGGCGCTGTATACGCCGCTCAGGCGGGTGGAGAGGAAGCCCGAAGCGTCGTCGGCGTCGTAGGTGATGCCGTTTTCGGGGTAAGTAATGATATCGGCCATAAGTCCTCCTAAGTCTTGTGCCATGTGGGCGTGCCCAGCCGGATGGTGCGGGTTGTGCCGCTGTCCTCGCTCTGGGTGATGATGTCGGCTACCCGCACCATGGCGGTGTAGCCCAGCTGGGGCAGGCTGGCGCTCAGCACGTCGCCCACCTGCAGGGTGTCGTCGTCCACGTCAAACTCGATGGACCCGGTGCGCAGCTGGCTCAGCAGCTTTTCGCCGCCCCGGTCGGCCAGCTTTTCCAGATAGCTCTGGCTGGTGCTGGTCTCGCCGTCCTCCGGCTGCACGTCCCGGGCGTCGATGTACATTTCCCGCCGGTCGGAGCCGGTGGCGTTTACATCCCCCACCCAGACGGTGGCGCGGCTGCTGCCTTCGCCAGCGCCCTGCACAAGGGCGACGTTGGCGTAGTCGGTGTCGGCAAAGCTCCACCCGGAATTCAGCAGATTGCCCCACTGGGGGCTGTAGCGGCGGTTCGGGTCGAAGGTGGGCCGGAAGCACTCGAAGAGCAGGCGCTTGCTGCTGCCCTTGCCATCCAGCACGATGCGGAACCCCAGATCACAGGCCCGCCCGATGGTCTGGCAGTAGTCGAAAATGCTGCCGCCGGAGGTCTGCTTGGCAAAGACCGTGTCAAAGCCGTACTCGGTGCCCAGCTCAAGGCGGGGCCACGGCTTTGCGGCGCTCACAAGGCTGCGCATGGCGGCTTCGGCGTTCTGGTTCTTGATGCTCACCGCAGACACCCGCTTGGTCAGCAGCCACGTTGCCGGGTAGCCGCTCACGACCAAATTCGCATCCTCGTTCTGGTTGGTGCGGGAACAGATGCGCATGGGGATGCGGGGGTTCTCGTCGCTGCGCACCAGCCACCGGCCTTCCTGCAAAAGCTTCAGATTCTCGGCGGTGGGCCGCACCTCAAGGGTAAAACTGCCCTCGGAGTAATAGGGGCTGTCCCAGTAGAGGGAGTGCCATACTTTTACCCAGCCCACGCGGGCAAGGGTCTCTGCGTCCAAAACGTCTATTCTCATAGCGGTTCGGGAAGAATGCCCGCCTCCATCGGGTAAAAGCTGACGGATGCCTGCAGGTAGCCGGAGCCGTTCTCGGCCTGCATGGAGAGCACGTTATCGCCGGGCTGCAGTTCGGTGAGGGTGCTGTCCTCGTCCAGCTTGGAGAAGATGTTCTCGGTCACGCCTGCCCGGGTCAGGGTGCAGGCCAGCCGGTCAGAGGTGCTGCGGTAGATCTCCAGCGTCTCGTCCGGATGCAGGGTCAGATCAAAGCCGATGAAGGCCCCGGTCTGCAGATCCACCACCTTGGGGTGTGTCACCGGCATGTCGCACCGCAGGGTGGCCGTGAAGGGCACCGGCAGCGAACCGTCGTTGCGCAGCACCGCCGCCGTGCCGTCCCGCTTGATGCCGTAGATGTGGCTGTCGTAGCAGACGGGGAAGCAGAACGCCTTTTCGTACCCGCCCAGCACGGCGGCTGTGGCGGTGAGGCCGTACCAGAAGGGCTTTTCGCTGTAGAGCATGAGCGAACAGCGCGGCTGCGGCGTGTAGCTGGAAAAGTAGGGCGTTTTCTGCAGCACGAACCGGGCAAAGTACCGGTCGCCGAAGTACAGGGTGCCCTTGGTGAAGTATGGCATTTTTTTGCTGAAATCCCGGGCATTGTCCAGCGCATACGCGCCCCAGAAAACCACATCGAGGGTGCGGGACACGCCGGAGACGCTCTGCCCCTCCACGGTGTCGCCCACCTGATTGACACCCTGCGCGGTTTTCAAGTCCACGTCGATGCCGTTGAGCGGGTCGAGAACGTAAGGGGCGTCGTAGTCCCAGCCCAGATGCAGGACGGCACCGGCATCTGTCACGATCTTGAGATGATCCTTAAAAAGCACAGTGTCCTCCTTTCATCGGCGCTGGCGGCGGGCTTTGTCGGCCTCCCAGCGGGCTTCCCGCTGGAGGTCTGCCGCCGTCTGGGCCTTGCTGTAAATGTTCTGGGTGATGTTGGTGTCGCCCTCCCGGTGGTAGCTGCGGGCGGCAGACACCACCTGTGCGGTGCCGGAAGCGGCCACGGTGCTGCCCAGACGCATGTTGTCGGAAAGCACCAGAGCTCCCGCCTGCCGGATCATATCGGCAAGGGCAGAGTTTGTCTTTTCCAGCGCCTTGGTGTTGGCGTTGATGGCATCTTCCAGACTGCCGGTGCCGGTGGTGATATCCACGCTGCCCATGCCGCCGGAGCCGGAGGACCCGCCGGAAGAGCCGCCGCGCCCGGACGAGCCTTTCTTACTGAAAGAGCCGCCGATCGAGGCAACGATGCCCGCGATGACGGCAGCAAGGGCTACGCCCGCTGCGATCATCAGCAGAGCCTGCGGAGTGCCAAAGCCGGTAGGGAACAGCGCCGCAGCGATGGCATCCAGCATTGCTACGAACGCGCCGCCGATAGACCCGATCAGGCCGCCCAGCGAGGCAAGGATCTCCGGGAATGCAGAGATCAGACCGCCCTGCAGGCCCTTGCTGATGGCGAGAGCCACCGCACTCAGCGGCCCCTGCAGGCCCTGAAAGACCGACACGAGGGTGGAGCCGAGGCCCTGCGCCTGCTGCCAGACCTCAGAGAAGCCGCCGGTCAGGCCGTTCACGATCTGTCCGCCCAGATCAATTGCACCCTGTACCAGCTGGTCGCGGGCACCGCCCAGCGCCTCATTGAGCTTGCCCACGATGCCAAGGGCGAAGGACTGCACCTGCTGCTTCTGGTCGGCGGTCAGGCCGCTGTAGATGGTGCTTGCGACCCACTTGCCGATGCTCAGCCAGTCCTGATTCTTGACGGCGGTGTACAGGTCATCGAAGGTGCCCAGCACGCCGGTATTGGCGCTGTCCTGCAGCTCCTTCCACAGGCCGTCGAAGGTGTCTGCAGCGGATTTCTTGATGGTCTCGGCCACCTGCACGGTGCCGTCTGCGGCGATGGTCTTGACCCGCTCCACCGTCACGAGGGCACCGTCCACCACGTCGTCGTAGGTCTCTGTGATGATCTGCTTCTGGGTCTCGATGCCGTCGGTCAGTGTCTCGGTGACGGTCTGGGTGGTGGTCTTGACCCCGTCTGCCAGCGTCTCGAAGGTGGAGGTGACCGTCTTGGCAGTCTCCCGCACCGTCTCCATGGTCTGCTTGACGGTCTTGGTGCCGTCCGCAGCAACCTCTGTGATGGTTTTCACATCCTTCAGCACGCCGCCCACCATCTGGCGGGAAGTCTCGGTGATGGTCTGTTTCTGCTGCTGTTTGCCGTTGGAAAGGGTCTCGTTGACCGTCTCCACCGTGCGGGTGATGCCGTCTTTCACGGTAGTGGTCGTGTCGGAGAGGGACTTCACCACCGTGGCGGCGGCTGCCTGGGCGCTGGCACTGGCCTTTTTGCCGGAGGTGCTGACGGCAGATGCGGCTTTGCCTGCGGACTGGGAGATGGTCTCGGCGGATGCCTTGGCGGCAGCGGCTTCTTCCTGCGCCTGCTTCACGCGCTCGGCGTGGAGCTTCTGGCGGCGGGCGCGGTCGGCATCGGTGACAGTGCTGCCCTTGCGGGAAGGTACGTCTGTGGTACCCTCGGTGATGCCGGAAACAGCGGCATTGCTGGCCGTTCCAACGAGGTTGGCGATCAGGCTGGACACCCACGAGGTGAGCTTGCCCCACATGCCTGCAATGCCATTGATGATGCCCTGCACGATGTTCTCGCCGATATGGCCGAACTCGTCCATGTTGCCGTCCCAGACGCCCACCAGCTTGGCGATGCAGGCAATGGCGGCTTCGGCCAGATTTTCGATGCTGCGGATGACGCCGTCCACCAGCGTGGTCAGCATAGCTGCACCGCACTTGAGAATGTCCGGCAGGTGGGAGATCAGGGCGGCGGCAAATTTGGCAATGAGTCCTGCCGCCGCTGTAATGAGGTCGGGCAGACTGTTGGTAATGCCAATGATGAAATTTTCCAGCAGCATGACGCCGCTGTCAAAAATATCATCTTGATGCTCTGCCAGATAATTGAGCAGATCTGTCAGAAGGTCAGAAACAGCAGATATGGCGTCCGGTATCTTTGAAATCAGCCCGTCCGTGAAGCCATTCAACAGCTCGGCGGCGGTGTCCATCATTGCAGGGATGCCGCCTTCCGTGAATGCATCCGTCAGCGCCAGAACAGCATCATTTGCAATCGGAAGCAGGCCGGAAAGTGAAGAATAGAACGAATCGGATAGTGCGCCCAGCAGAGCTTTCGTATTATCGGTCAGGGTGGACATGCGCCCGCTGAAGGTCTGGCTGGCTTCCAGCATACCGTTGTAGAACTGCCCGCCCTGACTGGTGGCGGCTTCCACAGCCGCTTCCAGCTCGCTGAAGCTGACCTTGCCATCCGAAATGCGCTTGTACAGGTCGGACATGCTCTCGCCGGTGGCGTCGCAGATCTGGTTCAGCGGGTTGAAACCCGCATCGATCATCATGTTGACGTTTTCCAGTGTGACCTTCTGCGCCGAGGACATCTTGCCGTAGGCGCGGGTCAGGGTCTGCAGCTTCTCGGCGTTGCCCAGCGAGATATCGCCCAGCCGCTGCAGCACGCCGGTGGTGTCGTCTGCCGCAATGCCGAACTGCAAAAGGGTCTGGGTGCCGCTGGTCAGGTCGTCCAGCGAGAAAGGCGTGGACGCCGCCATTTTACGGATCTCGGAAAGCTTTGTGGCGGCGGCCTCCTCGCTGCCCAGCATGACCTTGAAGTTGGTCAGGTAGCTTTCCATGGTGGCGTTGTAGTCCACGCCGCTCTTGACCACCTCAGCCAGCTTGGACGATGCCTGTTTTGCAAAGTCCGCGATCATCTGCCCGGCGGCTACCGTCCACTTGCTGGTGCTTTTTTCCGCCGGGTCGCTGTTCAGCCTTACTTCGCCGGTGATGCTGAAATCTGCCACTGTGTCCACCTCTCTCCATTCAAAAGGGCGCGGGCACAAGGGCACAGGCTGTTATAACTTGATCTCTACCTCCCGCTTACAGGCGGGATTTTTGCATTTGACCCACACACCGGCAGCTGTGGCGTGCGGCTCTGCCCACACCGGCAGCGCCCGGCCGCAGTAGGGGCAGGGCACCGGGGCGCGGCTAATGTCGGAACCGCGCAAGGAACGCGGCATCGTGCTCTTCGACCGAAACGACACGGGCTGCACCCCCTCTCAGCTCCGGCGGCAGGGCAAAGCGCTCCTGCAGGTCGGCATAGTGGGCACGCATGGAGCCTTCGTATTCCGAAAGATTCATGGTGCGCCAGCTCATGACCTTTGCCATGAGGGTATCCTCCGGCAGGGCGGCGAATAGCGCCCGGAACCGGAACCAGTGCACCTTTTCGCGGGTCAGGTCGATGCCGTAGGCCTGCTGGAACGCCGCCACGATGTAACCGGCATCGCACTGGTAGTCGAAGGCAAGACCGGAAGAGGGCGCGGTACTGCTTTCAGCTGCGGCGCTCTCGGCTGCTTTTTCGCCCGCCTTATAAAACTCGATCATGTACCCGTAGGCGTCGATGATCTTCTGAGGGTCGTTCAGAAAACAGTGTGGGTCTTTGTAAAAACGCCAGAGGGCGCTGACCGCAAAACCGATGGGGTCATCTCCTGTCTGGCCGCGCACGTAGGTGTTGACCAGCCAGACCATGGGCCGGAAATCCGGGATGATTTCGTGTCCGTGCCACCGGGTGGGCAACTCGTCCAGCAGCAGGTCAGACATGGCGCTCGGATGCCAGCTGCAGAGCGTACTCTGCCAGCTGCTGCATGGCGTCGGGGTCATCCCGCAGGGCATTCACAGCCTGCCTGGCATCGATCAGCTGCTCGGTTTTCTGCTTTGCGGATACCTGCGCATCCACCCGCTCAACCATCCGGGCGGCAGGCGGTGCGGGATAGCTCACGGGCGGCTTGTGCCTGTTCTTTTTGGCCTGTGCCCGGCGCTGCTCCCGGTTCATGGGCTGGGCAGGCTTTGCGGCATAGCGCTGCTTCTCGGCGGTAAAGGCGTCGCCCAGTTCCTCGATCACGTCATAGATGGGGGCCATAAAGTTTTCGTCAAGTCCCAGACGACCGGACGCGCCCGCACCGAGGATCTCGTCGATGCAGTCCATGGCAATGCGTGCCTGTGCACGTGCATGGTCGCCCAGACGGACACCGCCGCGCCGGAACTGCTCCGACTCTTCGGCGCTCCGGCGCTGCATCCGCTCGTTGGCGTCCTCAAAGCGGTCGAGGTCGTTGGCGTTCATCAGGGAAAATTCAAATTCCTGTCCACAAATAACCATGTTCTGGCTCCTTTCTTGGGCCGTGCCCCGGTTCTTCCCCGGAGGAATAAGCTTTGTTCACGGCATAAAAGATCCCCGCTCCGCACCGGAACGGGGACTGTGTTTGAAAAAAATCAGCCCTTGACGGCCTTGGCAGGCTCAGCGGACTGGGTGGCGGGGTTGTAGTCGAGCTTGTCGGGGTGAGACCCCTCCATCTCGCTATGCGAGACCGCTCTGTCACTTAAAAGCCCCACTGGGGCTTTCATTGCGTCGTTTCACTCCGCAAACGTGAACTCGTCCGGCGTGCCGATGGCCTTCACGTCGCAGGCAAAGGTGGCCTTGGAACCGGCTGCACCGCCCACGTCGCTGGTGACGATGATTGCAGCACTGCCTTTCTCGCCCTTGCCGGTGCGCAGGCTGAAATAGATGTACGGCACAATGATATCGCTGCCGGTACCGTACACGATCTTGTGGCTCAGCACAAAATCCTGAAAAGCATCGCCCACGCAGCGGTCGCCGTTGACGGCAAGGGTGCGCTGGGTGCCGGTTTTTTCGGTAACGTTGCCGGTACGGATGTACTGGGCATCCTCGGTGGTGGCGTTCAGGGAGCCGGAATGCTCCTTCACATGGTCGGCGCAGACGATCCACTGGCTTTCCTTGGTCTGGGTGCTCTCGATCTGGAACGCCAGCACAAAATCGTTCGCCGTCTCAATGCCGGTATACGACGCGCTGGGCGTGATGCCGGACTTGGTAATGGCTTCGGATACGGTCATATCAAAACTCCTTTCATTTTGGCATGTAGTAGGTCAGGCGCATTTGCAGCTGCATCTTACAGCTGCCCGCGCTGTTTGTGACGATGTAGCCGCTGTTTGTCACGGCAATGCCGGTGGGCATCTTGCCCCCGCCGCAGGCCGAGAGGTCGGGCAGGTTGTGCCGGGCATCCTGCCGCATGACCCACTCGGTGAGCTGCTCGAAAAAGCCGCTGTTCTGGATGCTGACGGCGTCCACCTCGCTGTACTCCCGGCGGCTGAGGAAGAGGTAATTCTTCGCCATTTCCCAGCCGGAGATGTACTCGGTGATGATGGGATCACCGGGGCTGTCCTCGATGGAAAAGGCGGTGGATTCTTCTTCCAGTCCGGCAATGCGGAATGCTGCACCGGTGGCTTCCTGCTCGTCGGCAATCAGAGGGCAGGTCTTGAGCCATGCCCGCAGGGCGGCAATGGTGGGCTTTACGGTCTCGCTCATAAGTGACCCATCCCTCCCCAGAAGGTTGTAACGGCCCTTGCGCCGTAGAGAGCAAGATGCTCACCGATATCTGCCAGTGCCCGCTGACCCCAGTAGGAGCCGCGCAGGCCGGTCTCGCCATGCAGGCAAGTGCCCTGTTCGTGCAGGTAATACTGCCTGCGGGCGTAGGGAGTGTCATAGACCAGCAAGCCCTCGTCGTACTTGCTGGCAAGATTGACGCTGTTCTTCAGCGTGCCGGTATCGAACGGCACATAGCTGTCAATCAGCTTGGCAGCTTCCTGTGCAAGGGCATATTGTGCCTTTTGCAGGGCGGCAGTCTTTTCGGCTCCAAAATCCGGCCGCCATTTCAACTCCATCTGCACGCCGTCTGTCCGGTATTTCCAACCATCAGGCGGCTCAAAAACTGGCTTCGTTGACGGCGCAGCGGGGCCAAAGGGAATAATCTCGCTCATGGTATCAGCTCCCTTCCACGTGCCAGTGGGGCAGCAGCGGCTCCCGGTCGTCCGAGACAGCCGCCGCTGTGCAGCACAGGTGCGTTTTTTCGAGTTTGGCGTACTCGGCTTCGGTCAAGGCAGGCACTGCACCCTGCACCAGCTTCCAGCCGCGCTTGAGCGTCCAATGCCTGGCCTTTTCGGCAGCAGTCAGCGCTGCCCACTGGGCATAGGGCAGATAGCCTGCCGTGCACACGCTGGCCGGGATGCGGATGTGGGTGGTGCGCTCCGGGTCCTTGGCGGTGCCGCTGCCGGAGGTGGAGCGGCATTCCCGCCAGCTGCACCCGGGGAACACCCAGCACACCGGCCTGTCCGTCTCGGTGGCCACATTGTGGATGAGGTTTACCACAGTAACGGCTGTCTGCATCACAAAATCCCCCTGTACAGCAGGCCGTGCGGGTCACTGCCCAGCGCGGTACGGATGATCTCATAGGCTTCCTGCCGGGCGGCGGCGGTCACACTGGCATTGCTGCCAAAGGTGACGCTGTAGCCGTCGTTGGAGACGCTGGCAGCACCCGGCACAGCACCCGCCGCAGATGCAGCGGCCAGCAGGCCGACGATCTGGGCGCAGGCGTCCGCCAGCGATTCCCGGCAGGCCTCACACCCGGCAGCGTGGGGTTCCGCCCGGCCAAAGGTGGCGGCATCGATCATGCGGGAAGCCCGGCTGCACAGCACGCCGAAGGCGGCTTCCGGCACCGTGCCGCCCGCCGCCGCATACTGGTCATAGGTGCAGTAGAGCATGGGGCCTCCTTATGCTGCGACGGCAGCGGCGGTCAGGAATGCAAACGGGACTTTGGAGCGGTCGGCGTTCAGGCGGGTGGCAGGGTTCGGCAGTGCCCAGCCCATGCGCATGACCACACGCAGGGCCACCATATCCTGCTGGGCGAGGTTGTAAACGATCTCCTTGGTGGAAGGATCCTGAATAACGCCCTGATCCAGCAGCTTCACGGTGACGTCCTGACGGATGGAGTACACCAGCTTCTTGAAGTTGCCTGCGATCAGCTGTGCCTTGGAAGCATCAAAGCCGCCGTTCTCCGGGAAGTACATCGGTGCGCCGTCCAGCGCATAGGTGGTGGCACCCTGCATATCGGAACGGAACAGGGGACGGCCCGTGGTATCCACAAGGCCGCGCAGCTCTGCCTTGGCGGTCAGGTCGCCCACCACGGCGTCCACGCCGAAGCCGCCAGCCTCCACCTTGGAGAACAGACCATCCTTGCCCAGCAGCTTTGCGTAGTCGATGGGACCGGTGACTTTGTTCTTGGCCGCAAGGGTCAGAACATCGGTCGTCCACTCGGTGGGGCGCTCGCCGCCGAACAGGATGGCGTTGTCGATCTTTGCGCCCATGGCTTCCCGGACTCGGGGCTGTACCTCGCCCATGATGTCAAAGCTGGAGTCTGCCAGCACAGCTTCGGGCACTGGCACGATGACAGCCAGCTCTGCAGCGGTCATATACACGTTGTCCCATTCCTGCTTGCTGGTCTTTTTCATGCCGGTGTCACCGTTGACCCAGTAAGCCAGCGGCAGCATGGACAGCACGGGGATCTTGGTCTGGTTAGAGGTCATATTGGCAAGGCGGGTGCCCAGCTGCATGACGGTGGAGCTTTTGGGCACGTCCTGCTGGATGGTGTTCACCAGCTGCTCCCGGATCAGGGCCTCAGCCTTATTGCGAGCGATTGCATCAATAGCCATAAGAATCAACCTTTCTGGCCGAACGCTGCGCGGAATGCAGCGTTTGCGGCCTCATGTGCGTTTGCAGGCTGGCCGGGTGCGCCGGTCGCCGATGCGGAAAAACGTGCCATGCCGCCGTCCGGCAGAATGGCGCTGGGATCACTCTCTTTGAAAGCCTTGACATAAGCATCAAAGCCCAGAATCTCGCCGTCCTTCATAGCAAAATTCTGAGCCTTTGCCTCGGCAAGGAACGCCTTGCGGGCGCTCTCGCTGGAAAACTTCAGGCCGGATGCCTTGCGTTCCAGAGCGTAGCCCTTTTCGAGGGCAGCGACCTGAGTCGCAGCATCGGTCTTGGCCTGTTCGGCCTTGGCCTTCCACTCCGGGTCGTAGCCTTCCAGTTTGCTGTTTGCAGTGGACAGCTGTTCGGTCAGGGTGGTTTTCTCGGCCTTGAGGGTGGTGATCTCGTTCACCTTGGCCGTGATATCCGCGCCGTGCAGGTTCATGATGCTGTCCAGCTGGTCCGAGGTGATACCCGGAATGATCTTGCTCACATCTTCGCGTTTCACTTGCGGGATGCTCCTTTCTTTTGTCTGTTGGGTGGATAAGTCCCTGCTGTTTTGTATCGCGGTTCTCATTCCGCACGGGACAAGACGGGGTACGCGCCGCCTTCCGCTGTGGTGCCGCTTGCGGGAGTTGAACCCGCCACCCCCGGATTAAAAGTCCGGTGCTCTGCCAACATGAGCTAAAACGGCATGAAAAAAGCACTGGGCAAATTTTGCACAGTGCTTGAAAATGGGTAACAAAAAACCACCGTCCGGGTGGATGGTGGTTAAGGTTATTCGATGCCGGGCGGGAGCTTGCCAAGTTCTTTCAAAATACTGTAGCAGTCACGAGCATACATCTGACGGTGTACAGTTCTGTCCCACCCATCGTAAAATGAGTTGCAAATATCGTCATATGCCGGGTCTACAGGAGTTTCCAGAAGAACCTGCTGCATTTCCCTGACTTCCTGTTCTGTGTAAGAAGGTTTATTCGTAGAATTTGGCACCATTTTTCTGCAACTCCTTTATGCAGTCCGAAATAACCCCTTCTGCCTTTTCAAGAACCTGTTCATCCGTCAGCGTGGACTTGAGCAATTCATCAATTGCGCAATCCATTTGCCGAATGGCCTGTTTCGCGGAGCTTTCTTGAAAAGTCGAAGTCTTTTCGATTGCGTAAATATGCCCATCATGCCCAAGAGCAGTAAGCAGCTTCAAATTTGCGTTTCGCGTAAATTGCCGCAGATCACCATTTGAAAAGCTACCGCATGCAGGATGGGTATGAATCGCAATATAGGGTACATCCGGGTTTGGTAGCTGAACAGAATGACCATCCGGCAAGCCGATGATATCCTTTGTTAGCGGCTTCATTTTGATATCGAACACCCTGCCCACTTCAACATTTTCCGGCTGCTTTGAAGCGACCATGAGAAGGCGTTTGTGGGCGTTTTTCAGCTGTTGCTGCCCGGCGGCATCCAGTGTGTTACAGCTGAACGCCTTAACATTTGCGATTGACTGCATTGTAACAGGTTTCGCCTTTGTGTTCAAGCTGCTGTATGTAGAGGATGCCTTCCGCACCTGTGCGCTCGCCCTGCTGGCTTCGCTCCTGCCGAACTTGGGCACGCTGACACGGGCGCTGTCCACACGGCCACCCGTGGCCTGCGTAAAGTCTTTCAGGCTCTGGCGGGCCGCTCTCAGGCGCACAGCGGCATCGGTGGCGTCCAGCCCGGCGGCATCCTCGGCCAGATACCGCTTTTTCCAGCGGCGGACGTTCCGCTCCCGGGCACGCTGCATCTGGGAGATCTCGTAGGCGGTGTACTTTTTGCCGTTCCACTCGATGTCCCGGGCGTTCAGCTCGCGCAGCTGTTCCTGTGTCCATTGGGGCGGGTCGCCCAGCTCCGGGAACACCGCGAAAAGGGTGTGGCGGCGTCTCCAGCCGCAAAGGCCTGCGCCGGTGCCGTAGCCGGTGGCGGCTTCAAAATCCGGGTAGTGTTTACCCTTGTAGTCCACCGCGCCGCCCCGGTGGAAGCGCCTGCCCTGCCATTCTGCATGAGAAGGACGGGCACCGCCGTGGGCGGTCGTCTCCACAAATTCGCAGCCCATCTCGTCCATGCGGGCCACCTGCAGCTTGCCAGTCGTCTGGTTCACACCGGTGAGCACGGCACGCCGTGCGGCCACCTCGATGCTGTCCTTGTGGCCGCTGGGGTATGTGACCATGGGCATCTCGTCTGCAAGGCTGTCCACAGCCTGCTTGACGGCGGTTTTGTAGTCGAAGGCACCGGTGCTCACTTTGAGCCATGCGGCGTCCAGCGTGCGCTCAAAGGCCCCTGTGACGGTGTTTGCCGTGGTGGCGGTGAGGTTCTGCCATGTGCCGCAGGTCTGCCGCGCACCGGCGTCTAACAAATTGTTCAGGGCGGCGCTCTCTTCAAAAGGGGGCGGCTCCATGTCGTAGTGGTAATAGATCGCATCCTCCCGCTCCATGGCTTCGGTGGCGGCCTGCAAAAGCAGCCTGCGGATAGCGGACTCGCTCTTGCCGGTGTACTTCGCCAGCAGCTTCACCACGTCGTTGCGCAGCGCCTCGGTCTGCTGGTAGCGCCACAGCTGCCAGTTGGCGGTGGGGGTCACGGCGTCCATCTTGCCGATGCGGCGGGCCACATCCTGCAGGATCTGCTCTTCGACCTGCTGCCAGAGCTGCACAAAGGCATCCGGCATCTGGTCAAGATAGCTCGGCGGCAGCATCAGGCACCCCCGAAGGTGAGGGCTTCAGGGCTGCGGTTCTCGGCATCCGCTTCGGCGGCAATGGCCTTGGCGTCGTCCTCGCTGTAGCCCTCGAACTCCACCAGATACCGCCAGAAGGGGAACTTGCCTACGATAACGTAGCCCCAGTACATCTGCTTGCGCTCCTTGGGGTCAGAGATGATGCTATCGTCAAAGTCAAAGGTCACGTTGCAGTCGCCCGGCGGGGAAACGGCTGCGCCGCTGTTCCACTGGGCATCCAGCAGCTTGCTGATGGAGTATACCAGATCGGTCAGCGCATTGCCCAGCGCCCGCTGCAGATCCTTGACGGTAGTGTAGCTGCGCTGCTTGCTGCTCCTGATCTCCTCGGCGGTCTTATCCACGTTCTGCGGGTCGGACAGGGTGCCGTAGGCAAGGCCGCACTGGAACTCAACCCGTTTGAGCATCGTATCCAGCCCTCTACGATAGCTTTCATCCCGCAGGGCAGGGGCAAAGGCTTCGTAGAGGTTCCGGCCATTGGCCCCGATGCCGCCGTTCAGCCAGCTGCGGTAAAGGCGCTCAAGCCGCTCCGGAAGATGAACATTTCCGTCGGCATCGGTGCGCAGGGCGGTCTGGTCAACGTCAATGGCCAGCTGCCCGCCGTCGTACTCCCACAGCAGGCGTCCATATTGCTCGTCAACGTCCCGGATCGTCTCGACAGCAGCCGCATAGACGCTCACACCCAGCGGAGAATGCCGGTCGGAAGAGTTGCCGCCAGATACCCTGAAATAGCCCCAGAGCGGGCGGTCTACGCCGGAAAACTCAGTGTGCGGGGAGATCGCGGCCCACTCCGGCACATCGGTCAGCGGGACTTCAATGCCGAGGTCTGCACTGGTCATGGAACGGAATGCCTTGACCGTGATGCTGTACGTGCTGCCGGAAAACTCGTGATCTTCAAGACGAGTGTAAATGCGGTTGCCGCGCACCAGATGGTCATAAAAAATAGCCCCGGTCATGCGGCCAGAGCTGTCAAAGCGGGTAGGGCAGAAGCAATCCCCCTGCACAGCATCGATCTGGATGCGTCCCTCTGCATCGAGGAAAGGCCGGAACAGGATGCCGCCCAGCGCACAGCCATATTCCACCGGGGTGCGCAGATCTGCAATGAAAGGCTGCAGCATGGTGTTGATGCTGTCGGCGCGGGCGCTGCCGGAAACAAGACACTCCATTTCCAGCGTGGTCAGACGGGCCAGCTCCGATGCAACACTCTGGGCCAGCTTCAGGCTGTGCAGGGCGTTCTTGCCGCCGTGGCACCACGGCCCGCCGGTATCGTACATCTGCGCCCACAGGATGATTGCATTCTCCATGCTGTAGGACACGCTTGCGCTGACGGTGGTATTTTCACCGAACAGCAGCCGCGCTTTCTCCCGCAGCCAGAAAAGCAGTCTATCAAACATTACTTTCGTCTCCAATCTGCCCAGCGGATCAGCGGGGCCAGTATCGTATAGCAGAAATAGCGGATGTCATCCATGGCGTGGTCATTCTCCTTCACGACGCGGTCCTCTTTGGCTTTGTCGTCCCACGAGTACAGGCCGAACTCCCGGCGGGATGCCGTGCAGCTCTCGTGGATGGTCACAAGCCCGGCCTGCATCAGGGATGCCACGCAGCGGATGCCGTTCAGAACGTCGTTGTCTGCAGGGATCACCAGATACTTGCCGTGCCGCCGGATGGTCTCGATGAAGGAAGCAGCGGACGGATCAACCACCACCGCCTGAATGTAATGGCCCTTGGTCAGGCGTTCCAGCTCGGCATAGTGTTCTTCGTCCGTGCGCTGCACACGCTCGGCGCGGCTGTCGAAATAGCTTTCCTTCAGGCGCAGGGCCTTGCCATCATGAATGACCCACAAGCCCATGCTGCAGGGGTTGTGGGTGCCGTAGTCGATAGACACATAAAACTGCCCGTCGATGTGGGAAGCATCACCGTGAAAGAGGTAGGTGTCCTGTCCTGCGGAAAAAAAGGGGTACACAAGGCCCTCGGCAGCTTTCCTTTTGCCAAGGATGTCACGGGCATACCAGACCGTGCTGCGGTCGTAGGTTGCAAGCACGGCCCGGAGCTGCTCATCTGAGATGCTCATATTATCGGCAATGGTGAAATGTCCGTAGTTAAAGCCGTATTTTGGGTTCTCCGTCTGCTTCTTTTCGTGCAGATTCAGGATGTTTTCGTAGTACCAGTGGCCCTCCGCCTTGGGATTCAGGTCGTGAAACACCTTTCTGTCCGGGCTGGACAGGGTACGGTCGAATACTTCCTTGATGAAAGTTTCGCTGCATTCATTGGCTTCGGTGATGTACGCGGTGCCGTAGGTGTTGCCCTTGATCAGCTTTTCGTCACCGGCTTTGCCACCACCAGACACCAGCACCACCTTTTCGCCGGTGGCAGTCTGGATGTACAGACAGTCGCGGTTCTGGTAGGTGCCCTCACGGCAGCGGCCCTCAAAATAGTTTTTCAGTCCGAAGCCGTCACAGTCCAGAATGTTCAGCCGGGCCGTCGCAGTGGATACGCCCGCGATCAAGTGGATGCGGCTCGGATGCTTTTCAAGAATGGTGCAATACGCCATCGTGATAAGCACGTTCTTACCACCACGTTTACCGCCCTCTGCAACGTTGAACCAGTGGTCAAAGCAGCCCCAGAAGAAACGCATCTGGTTTTCAGAAAATGGTGCGGGGATGTTCATTCTTCAAAGTCCTTGATGTCACGGTCTGGAACGGGGTGCTGCAGCAGATCAGCAAGGGTCTGCATGTCGTTATTTTGAGCAGCGGCATTTTCTTTTTCGGATGCGTCTTTGTACATACCCAGATGCTTGCCCAACAGGTCAAGGGCCCGGAGCTTGTCTGCAAGCTTGACCTCGTGTTCCAAACCATCTTCGCCAAAGCTTTTGACCTTGATGGACTGGATCGCGGCCAGATCATCCCGGGAAGCATCCAGCTTCACGGAAGCTGTCTCCGGGTCGATCAGGTCGCTGGCGTTTGCAAAAGCAATCTTGGCAAGTTCCCGCACGACACGATCAGCAGATACGCCGGTCCGACGGCTCTGCTCGGCCTGCAGCTGGGCAAGACGATTTTGAACCATAACATTTGATAACAGGCGAGCACTCTGCTCTTGGGCTGTTTTGGGACTGTATCCGGCGCGGATGGCCGCCTGGGTCGCGTTCAGGTCGATCATATACTCTTCACAGAACCGCGCCTGCTTGTCGGTCATCCTCACCACCTCTCTTGCCGTAAAATCAAAAAGCCGCCCGGATGGACGGCTTGGAATATTCAAAAAACGCCCGGCTGATGCATTCAGGCTGTTGGTCGGGAAAGGTGATCCTCTATGTCAGCCGGGCAGCACAAAGCCCGCAGGAACGAAGGGAGTAGACCTTTCCTGCGGGCTCTGGCATTTTAAATTTTAGCAGGGGTTGACAGTATTATCAAGTCCGGTTCGCTCCGGTTCAGTCCGGACTTTTGATCTCCAGTCTTTTTATGGCCGCGCTGTGGCGCTGGAACATCTGGCTGCGGGAAATGCGGACGATGACCGCGATGTCCGGCCAGTCCTCCAGCAGGATGTACCGCCGGAACAGGATCATGAAATCCACCTCATCGTCCAGCTGGCGGAACACCTCCATGATCTCGGCCCGGATGGTGTCGCACACGGCAGACTGCGCCTCAGCGGCCCGGCGGGCCTCGTCGATGCGTTCCACACTGCGGGGCAGAGCCTGTCCGTCGCCGCTGCCGCCCGGCACAGGGGAAAAGCGCTGGGTGGTGTGGGTGGCGTCGGTCTGCAGCGTGGCCAGCTCGTCCAGTTTGAGCAGCTCGAACCGCTTTGCCGTCCGGTACCGCCAGAGCCATGCCTTTTTCTCTTCGTAGGTCATTACAGTTCCTCCACCCGGACGAACACGCCGCAGGGGTCCGACCAGAATTTTTCTACGATCTCGCTGCACACCTGCGCGTCGTCGGCCCAGAAGTGCAGGCGGGTCATTTCGTCCTTGAGGGCCTTTTCCAGATTGTCGGTGTCCGGCTTTGCGGTGCGCCAGCTGCCGTTTTTGCGGCCCTCGGCAGGGAAGCACCACTTGACCAGCAGCCGCACCGGACGGCCTGCGGGGATGGGTTTTTCCGGCGCGTGGGGTGCCAGATGGGCGTGGAGCTTGGCACGGGTCTGTTTCAGTTCCGGGCTGTCGTGGAGCACGGCACATGGTTTGCCGCCCTTCATGTAGGCGTGCAGCTGCTTTGCGTTGTGGGTGGTGGTAGGCGGCTGCATGGGGAGAAAGAATTGCATGTACATGGGGTTCACCTCGTTTTTCTTTTTTTCAGGTTTTAGCGCCAACGTGATGGGGAGGGTTCCCCGAATGGATGGGGGCTGTGGTCGCCCCATCCTTCGGGAGACCCCATCACAATTGCAGTTGCAGTTTTAGCTATTATATATAGGCTATTTTGCACTGCAAAATCTGCAGTCATAGCGGCTATAACTGCAAAATTGCAGTTTTTCGTGTCGTGCAAAATAGCGGCTATTTCTGCATTTTTACAACAAATTGTAATCGTACTTATTACGGCTTGTTTAACCTGCGCTGCCGGGCTCCTTGCGGCCCACTTTCTCGCCATCGATCCAGAAACGTCCGTCATCTTTCAGCCGCGTCTTGATGGTGCGGGGCTTCAGGTCCATGTACTCGGCCAGCGCATAGACGGTAACTTCGCCGTCCATCATGCAGGCTTCAAAGGCGGTGTCCAGTTCGGCCTTTTTGTCCTTGGTCACCTTGCCTTTATCGCCCCAGCGCTTGGCGGCACCGCGGCTGCCCAGCGTTTTGAAATCGCTGTCCGGCTGCAGGTCCTCCAGCAGGCCGCTGTCCGGCTTGTGAACGGGGTAGTCGAACCAGAGGTTCACCGGGTCGAAGCGGGCGAACTCGCGCAGGGTGCCCTCGATGCGCCATGCGGTCATGCAGTCGGCCTGCTTCTGGGCGGCGGCCACTTCGGCATCGATGGCCCGCAGGTCGGCCATGCCAAGTTGTTCTTTGGCAATGGTCAGCATCCGGCTGCGGCTCAGGGCATCGTCCGGGCCGTAGGCATCCGCATGGCCGCGTTTATCCAGCATGGCCTTGATCACGCGGCAGGCGGCTTTGTTATGCAGCTGTTCCCGGATGGCATCGGTGGGCGTCAGCTCGGTCATGTCCAGCATGGCATCCGGGTCGCGGGCGAACACGCCGGAGCCGGATGCGCGGTCCATGCTGCGCTTGCCGCCCTGGGCACCTTTTGAGTGGTGGTGGCAGTAGATCACGGCACAGTCCAGCGCACGGCACACAAGGTCGAACTGGTTGCAGAACTTTGCCATCTGGTCGGCAGAGTTCTCGTCGCCGGTGATGACCTTATAAATGGGGTCGAGGATCACGGCGGTGTAGCCTTTTTTCTGGGCCCGGCGGATGAGCTTTGGGGCCAGCTTGTCCATAGGCACGGACGCGCCGCGCAGATTCCAGATGTCGATGTTCCGCAGGTTCTGCGGGGGCAGACCGAGGGCAGTGTACACGTCCTTGAAGCGGTGCAGGCAGGAGGCCCGGTCCAGCTCCAGATTGATGTACAGTACCTTGCCCTGTGCGCAGGAGAACCGGCCCAGCCACGGCCTGCCTTCGGCGATGGCGATGCACAGCTCGATGAGGGCAAAGCTCTTGCCCGCCTTGCTGGGGCCTGCCAGCAGCATCTTGTGACCCTTGCGCAGCACCCCGGTGATGAGGGCATCGGCCAGCGGCGGCAGGTCGTCCCAGTCGTCGGCCAGACTCTCGGTCTCGGGCAGCTCGTCGGTCTCCGCTTCCAGCCAGTCGCGCCACTCGTCCCAGCAGGATTTCCCGATGTTGGTCTCCAGCAGGGTCTGCCGTTTGTCACCGCGCAGGATGCCGGGCATCCGGGAAAGGCGGGAAGGGTTGCGGTTCTGCTGGTCGATGGTCAGGCCGTTTTTCTGACAGGCGGCGTAGAGGTAATCCACCCGCCTGCGGTACTCGGCATAGTCCGGGGCATCCACCTTGACGATGGTGTGGACGCTCTTGCCGCCGGAGTAGACCAGCGCGGCACAGGGCAGTTCCAGCTGCCGGATGATGGCCTGCTGCTTGCCCAGCTCCATGTTGTCGCACTCCACGAGGGCGTAGCGGAAGTCGGTCACGTTCTCGTTGCGGCGGCCTCCGCCGTCCATGGGGTTAAAGCAGATCCACGCACCGGCTTCGGGGTTGTAGTCGCCAAGGGCAGCACCGATATCATCGCCGTAATGGTCCAGCTCCATGATGAGCTGCCCGGCGGTCAGCTGACAGGAGCAGCCGTTGGGGGCAAAGCGCCCGTCCTCCTTCCGGTAGCTCTCGGTGACGTAGGCAACGTATTCCTCCGGCTCAAAAAGTGCCTGAAGATACCGCTTGATCTGCTCTGCCGGGTGCCACTCTGCGGGCAGGTCCAGCTCGTGGGCTTCCACCCACCGGGGATCTACTACGCGGCCCTCGGTTTGTGCACCGGGCCCGGCAGAGAGCTCGTCGCCCCAGTCCAGCGCGTGGCCCGCGGGGCCGCTCCATCCGTGGCTGTAGGCCAGCTGGAAAATGCTGCTCTCGGTGACAGGCTTTGTGCTGCCGTGGAAACTCTCCCACTTTTTGGCACACTCGCCCTTGTGGTAACGGCCCCCGTCCCGGGCGCTCCATGCTTCCCAGACGGTGACGGGCAGGCCGGAATCCTTCAACGCCATGCCCACCATCGTCCATTCCTCATAGGTCAGGGAGGCCGGGGAAATGAAGTCCAGCGCTTCTTTGAGTTCATTTTCATGTTCCATTCGCATCACCATCCAAAGATGCTATCCGGAAAGGCCGGTTCTGCGGGCGGCGTGTAGGTGCTGGGAGTAACGCCCTTGGGCACACCCCGCCAGCCGCCCGCCGCAATACGGTCGATCATGTGTTTGGCCTGCTCAAAGCTCCACCTGCCCACGTGCTGGAAGCCGTATTTTTCCAGACAGCGGATCTGCTTTGGGGTGGTGAGGCCTTCGTCCCGGCGCTTGTGCAGCCGGTCCAGCAAAAGGTTGGCCTTGCCCGCCGACTCCACGGCGTCCGGCAGGATGCCCAGCTTTTCCAGCGCGGCGGCCTGCTGTTCGGTGGGCGGGCCTGCTTCCCAGCCAAAGGCCGGCACATACCCGGCAAGGTCCTCGGCCTGAATGCTCATCTCGTACTGCAGCGGGTCCACCAGCTTGGCCTTTTTGCGGCGCTGCTCTTCCAGCTGCTTGGCGAGGGCTTCCTCCCGCTGGGCCACTACGTCCTCGCTGGCCTGCACGGCGGCTTCCTCGATGTCCTGCGGGCAGCCGCTCTCGGCCAGATTTTCGGTCATCTGGCGGGCCACGGCGCGGTCCTCACAGACCAGATCCGCCGGACGGCAGAGCTCGTGTTTGTCGGTCATCCACAAAAAATCGAGGAGCAGCAGGTCGGTCTTGCCCGGGGAAAGCCGGGTGCCGCGTCCCACCATCTGGCTGTACAGGCTGCGCACCTTGGTGGGCCGCAGCACCACCACGCAGTCCACAGACGGGCAGTCCCAGCCCTCGGTGAGCAGCATGGAATTGCAGAGCACGTTGTACTTCCCGGCATCGAAGTCGGCCAGCACTTCCTTGCGGTCGGTGCTCTGGCCGTTGACCTCGGCGGCGCGGAAGCCCTTGGCGTTCAGCAGGTCCCGGAACTTCTGGCTGGTCTTGATGAGGGGCAGGAACACCACCGTTTTGCGGCCTTTGCAGCGCTGGGCCATCTCGGCGGCGATCTGTTCCAGATAGGGGTCCAGCGCCGTGCCGAGGTCTCCCACGGCGTAGTCCCCGCCGCTCATGGTAACAGAAGAAATGTCCAGCTTCAGGGGGATGGTCTGGGCCATGATGCGGCACAGATAGCCCTCTTTGATGGCATCGGTCAGCTTATATTCAAAGGCAAGGCTGTCGAACACCTCGCCCAGATTGCGCATGTCGCCCCGGTCTGGGGTGGCGGTGACGCCCAACACCTTGGCACTGCCGAAGTAGTCGAGGATGCGGCGGTAGCCGTCGGTGATGGCGTGGTGGGCCTCGTCAATGATGATGGTGCCAAAGTAATCATGAGGGAAGCGTTCCAGCCGGGCGGTGCGCTGCAGGGTCTGCACGCTGCCCACCACCACCCGGAACCATGTATTCAGGCAGGTGGCGTCTGCCTTTTCCACCGCGCTGACAAGGCCGGTGGAGCGCTGCAGCTTGTCCGCTGCCTGTTCCAGCAGCTCGCCCCGGTGGGCCAGAATAAGCACCCGGTGGCCCGCCCGCACCTGATCGGCGGCCACGGACGCAAACACGACGGGCCTTGGCTGGTGCC
>OATA01000564.1_pt1 | contig 36949 bp, 39 predicted proteins | sample 1516451 | NCBI WGS metagenome assembly OATA01 (sample SAMEA2579905, study PRJEB22360) | human gut metagenome | biome: human gut; feature: human-associated habitat; material: faeces | place: Denmark | collected 2008/2010 | reverse complement strand
TCTGCCATACGTGTGTGGCGGCCACGCGCCGCTCGAAACGGGAGCCGATGAACGTGACGACGCGCGCGTGGGCGTACATGAACAGTTGTGACAGCTTGTCGCCCCTGAACGTGACTTCGGGCAAGCGGATACGCCTGTTGCTTTCGCGCACGGCGTTGATCGCAAGCGTCTTTTCCACGTTGCTGAAGTAGCTTTCGGCGGTGGTGCTGTCGTAGGCCGTCCAGCCCACGTCAATGCTTAGGCAGCTTTCACCGTTGCGCGTGGTCTGTTCGATCTGCGCCAAGCTGCTGCCGTCCTGATTGAACTCATACGTCTTGTAACCGCTGCTGGAACTGCCGCGATGATAGAACTTGGCTTCAAGCTGCGTGTAATAGTCGTCTGCCGCGCTAAGGGTCGGGTCGGCGTCGATGATGACGCGGCCCGCGTCCGGGTACCGGCTATCAATGGTGATGTCGGTGTTGTCGTCGCCGGCGCGCACGCGCGGCCCGGTCAACACCGTGTCTAGCGTCCACCGCAGATAGACGGCCTCAAAGCTGGGTATCTTCGCGCTGTCCGCGTTCTGATACGAGATGAACAACACTCGGTCAAGCTCGAATTGATACTTGCCGTTGACCTTCCTTGTTTTCTGCCGTTCGGCCCAGTCGATGAAGCTTTTGCGATCTTCGGCGGGGAACGGCGCGGGGAACGTGCTGTAGGGGAACCACCACGCATTGATGCCGTCGAATCTGAGCCACGTCGTAAGCGTCGTGTCGGAAGTGCCTTGCATCCACCATTGCCATCCCCTCGCCGCCTTGTCGTCGGTGCCGCTGTTGGGACCCTTGCGGCAATCGGTCTTGAGGATATAGAGACGGTCCGAAGCGGTCACGCTCAAACGGTTCTTGCCGTGGTCGTTGTCCAATATCTTGACGTCGGTCACGTATCCGTCGAAAAGACAGTAGTTCAGGGCGGTGTACGCCGGATTGTCCCAGTCGGGCGTGACGGTGATACGGTGCCCCATGAGCAAGTCGGCCGACTTGCTGAACCGGTCGCCTTGGTCCAGCAACGTGATCTTGAGCACGTTCGGCGTGGTGGCCGCCCACGGGGTCGCCACGCCCCACTCGATAGTGAACGGCGACAGGGCCACAAGGTCCGCGCTGCCGTCCGGCTGGAACGGCAGCGGGGCCAAGTCAAGATAGACGCGGCACGTCTCAGGCAAACGGCTTGAACTGCTCATAACGCCAATTCCCTTCCTCGCACGCGCGCCCACCGGTTGAGGCTGGTCACGATTTCGCCCGCCACGCTGTCGTTGTCTAGGTTGCCGTGGGCGTCCACGTTGATGTTGATTGTCTGTGCGACAGGCCGCGCAGCGTCCGCACGGTTGGCGACGGTGGATATTACGGCGCGTGTCAGCGTCGGGGGTACCCTATGGCCGCGTGCGGCCATAGGGGTGATGGTTCGCGCCATGCTGTAGGCGGATACCGGCACGTAGGCTTGCGCGCTGTAGCTCTGCGCGCTCAAGCCGCTTGCCGCGCTGCTAGCGCCCGTGATCTTGCCCCATAGGTCGGATACCCAGCTGAACGCCTTCTTGATGCCGCCGATGATGCTGTCGAACACGCCCAACACCTTGTCCTTCAGTCCGCCGAAGAAGTTGGCGATGCCGTCCACGGCACCCTTGGCGGTGTTCTTGATGCCGTCCCACGTATCGCTACCCCACTGCTTGATGCTTGCGCCAATGCCGGAAAGCCATGACACGAAGGCGTTCCACTTGTCGCTAATCCACTGGGCGGCAGCGGCACCCGCCTTCTTCACGATGTCCCAATTCATCACCAACAACGCGATAACCGCGATCACGGCCACGATAACGGCAATGACCGGAAGGAAGGCGAGATTCACGGAACCCTGCGCGACGGCGACGATACCGGCCACGACGCTATAGGCGGTCATGGCGGCGTTCAGGACGACGATGATGGCGGCGACTGCAGCGATCACGCCCACGAGCGGCACGAGCCACGAACTGTTAGCCTGTACCCATGTGGCGAACTCAGCCAATTTGCTAGCGGCGGCGGTGAGGGCCGGCAACAGGGCTTCGCCAAGGGCCGCTTTGGCGTTCTCGAACGACGCGGCCATGCGCTGCTGTTGTCCCTGTGCAGTGTCGGCCTCACGCGCGAAGTTGCCCACGGCCTTGCCGCTCTGCGCGGTGATGGCCGCTAGAGTGGCTTGCATCTTCGCGTTGCGGTCGCCCGACTTGTACAGGTCGCCAAGGCCCATAGACGCCGCTTGGGCCTGAAGCGTGGCGTCGTTGAGACTGATGCCGTATTTCTCGATAGGGTCCATTTCGCCCTTGAGTGCCGAAGACAGGGCGTCAACAGCGTCGGCGGTGGTGCCGCCGAACATCGAAGACAGGTCGGCGCCAAGGCCGATAAGGTCGTTGGTCTTGGTGGCCGAGTCTTCCACCGACATACCGAAGTTCTGCAACTGACTGCCGACCAAGGTGGCGAACTCGTTGTACTCGTTCTTGGACAGGCCCACGGCCTGAGCCGCGTTGTTCGACCATTCCAGCATCTTGCTTGAGCTGTCACCGAACACGGTTTCGACGCCGCCCACCGACTGCTGTAGGTCGGCGGCGCTTTTCGCGCACGTCGCGGCACCGGCGCCGATGGCGGCAAGCGCGGCACCGGCAGCAACCGACGCCTTGCCTACCTTGTCCTTGAAGCTCATGGAAGCGCGTTCGGCCTTGTCCATCGCGGCCACGGCCTGTGTGGCGTCGCCGATGATGCGGATAGCCAAGATAGCCGATTTCATGCGATCACCTCACTTTACGCCTTGTCTTTTCCGTTTCCTCGGCTTCGTCCTTTAAGAGCTGCGTACAGGTGCCCCAATCGGCTTCTTGCGGCACCTGTTCGCGTCTCCATGCCCACGGCGTGCCGCCGAAGCGCGCCGCTAGTACACAACTCAGTTCGCCGAAGCTGCCTGAGTCCCATTGGTCAAAAAACCCGGCGCGTCGTCACCTGACATGGACTGAAGCACGTCGCCGCTGTAGGACTCGGCGGGTTCAGTGTCCACGGGGTCGTTGTTCATGTCTTCCACCGAAACAACGGTGTCGGCCCACTGCTCGAAGGGCAGCGTGGTAACGCCTATCTGTCGGCAGCGCACGTAGGCGCTGTAGGCGTTGAACTTCACGGCGGCTTCCATGAGGTTGCCCCATCCCTTCGTCTTGCCGTGTGTTTCGGCCTGACAGCGCTGCCACATGGTCACGCAAACTTCGTCGGTGTGGCCGTCCAAGTACTTGATTCGGGTGTTCGGGGTCTTGTCCTCGTTGCTGGTCATTTGCTGATGTCTCCTGTTGTGATTCGGTTTATGATCTTCTGCACGGCGTCCGCGTAGAGTTGCGTCCATTGCGGTTCCGTGTTCTTTGCCGCTTGGTTGGCGAAATGCGTGGGCTTGATGTTGTGGCCGGGCCATCCGTAATCAATGACGCCCGCGTAGGGTACGCGCTTGGAACCGGCGCGCACGACGCCCGCCTTCTGCGTGGCGCCGGCGCGCACCGACGCAGCTAGTTTCCCGGTCTTGCCCTTCGGGGCTAGGTTCTTGGCTTCGGGTACTACGATCTGCGCCGCCTCTTTGTTGACTTGGCGCAAGTCCTTCATGTCCGCGCCCGCCTTCTTCAGGCCGCGCGCCAATTCACTAGCCCCCTTGAGCTGGATTGAGCCGTTGCCACCGGCCGCGTAGGTGCTCGCCACGGTCAGGACGCCGTGTAGTCGGTCGCGGTCACGTCCAAGGCGACAAACGAAAAGTCATTGCTGTTTTTCGTCTTGACGTCACCGCCGAACTGGATGGACGCGATAACCACGCTGCCGGTGAGCTTCACGGTGCCCTTGGTGTTGGGCACCCACTCGAACGGCAATGTTTCGCCGCTGTGGTTCAGACACCACACTTGGAGGCCGTCCATTGAAAAGTCTTCCTTGATGGAGCCGGTGAGCGCCCACGTTTCTGTTTGTGAGCCGCCCTCGGTGTGGCCGTCGAGAAAATTGTCGTTGTCCTCGGTATCCGTGCTCGGCTCAAGAGCCGTGTTGATGACGTCCGCCGAGAAGTCGCGGGCCGAAGAGGACGAGCCGATTTTGAGGCTGCCAGGGCCTAGCGTTCGTACTGCTGCCATTGTTTATCCTTCCGTTAGTTCCAGTGGGTTGAGGGTGATGGTGTAGGCGGCAAGGTTGCCGACACCGGCAAGGCTGAACGTGCTGGGCTTCGCGTCCTTCATGTTCAGCCGTTGGGCCTGTAGGCGTTCCACCGCGTCTATGAGCAAGTCCATCGCCGCCGTCTGCGTCGCCATTGTGCCCGCGATCAGGTTCACGGTCCATGTGGGGGTGATGTACTGCCATCCCTCGAACGTGATTTCTGGCGGGTCGATAAGCACCGCGATCCGGCCGGGCAATGGTCGGGCGTCCTGTGCGTCGATGGTGACGATGCAAGCGAGGCCGCCGAGCATGTCGGTAAGCGTCTCTATGAGCGCTTCGCGCTCGGTTTCCACGTACCCACTCATGCGATCACCATTGAGCCTGTCGGCACACCCGCCGCGTTCAGCTTCGCCCATACGCTGCGCAACGGGTCGGCGCTGATGCGATAGGGTTCGAGCGTGCCGTCGCCTACGTTCATCACGCCTAGGCGCGCGTCTCGGCTGTTGTACAAGTCGGCAGCGCAAGACGTGATGCAGTCGGCGCGCACGGTGTCCGCCACCGTGTAATCACCTATCGCACCGGCCACGTAGCCCATAGCGGCGACGGTCGCGCGCTGCACGCGGTCGTCGTCGCCTGTGGGCACGCCGATTTCGTCGCGCACCGACGCTTCGTATTTTTGCCAGTCCATCAAGGCTGTGACTCCTTTCATGATGATTACTATGGGTGGTGCAGAGTGCGAGGCTTAGTTGGTTTTGTACAGGCGGGGAGTGAACGTCTTATCGACCTCGCCCGTGGTATTGATGAAAATGTTGATGGTCAGCGTTCCGGCCTTCAAGGTTCGCGGCCCGTAGCTGCGGGGAGAGAACTCGTCTGTCTGCCCGCTGCCGTCATCGGGGATGAGTTTGGTCTGTATGCCAATCAGCCATGAGTCGCTGCCCAGCGGCCAGTCTGTGGCGTCCATCGTGTACGTTCCCGCCTCCACATGCACCGAGCTATGCAAGTCAGTCCATGAGGCGGCCGCTTGCGTGGTGGAGCCTTTGAAACGGTACGTGCCCGGTGTCGGTTCCGTGACCGTGATCCCCGGGTCGGCACCCAAGGTTTTAGGCAGTCCGGTGACACGCGGATACAGGTTCGCTAGCTCATACCCCCCCCCATCAAAGCTTGTGTTGTCGGGGCGCATCCAGTCGTGTTTCTCGGTTCCGGATTCGAGCTGGATTCTGAGGTCGCCGGCCTGTGCGGTGGGTGTGGCCTCGTTGCTTATGATGTAGAGGCGCAGGCTGACGGTGCCATCGGGGATTGCGTAGCCCCTGCTGGCCATGGTGATCTGGCTGCCCAATTGCTGTCCGTTACCGTCGAGGCATTTGGCGTTGACGTCCAAACCTTTGATAGTGGCGCTGGCGCTCAATGTCACGATGCCCTGTACGGGGCATGGGAACGTCCACGACAAGCCCGCCCACTGCCGTGAGGCGGTGCCGGTGACGTGCAGCGAACCGTCGCTGTTGACGGTGGCGGTCAGTCCGTTGGCCGACGCGGGACCGTAGGCGAGCAGGTTACGGGATTTGACCGTGACCGGCACGATGGTTTTTACCGCTGGGTTGACGGTGCTGGATATCGTCACGTCGGTTTTTCCCGGTTTTTCCCGGTGATGGTGATGGTGGTCATTGGTTCACCTCGATGTCGATCAGGTCGGTGCCGGCAGTGGTGGCGGTCACGGTCTGTGGTGCCGTGGCTGGTGTGATTGTGGTTTTGATTTTTGCGGTTCCGCCCGCGGTGACGGTTAGACTGGCTGGTGTAGCACTGAGTCCCGTGGGCGTCAGACTTTTGGGAACTTGACGGGGATCAGGCCCGTGGGCAGCGTCGCGGCCACGGCAAGATAGCCAAAAATGCTGTAATTCTCGGTGAGATTGGTGGGGTCGCCGTCGCTGAGCTGGGTCGGGCCGCCGCTCTCCCATACCGTGACCGCTTCGGGGTCGATGAAGCATGCCGTGCCGGTGGGGGCGCTGGGGAGGAGCTGGACGGGGACGCGGAGGAATCGGCCGGCGATGCCGGTGAGGTCGAAGTCGCCGAGCGTGTCGGAGCCGTCGCCGCTGAGGTCGAAGAAACGTGAGCCGCTGTCCTTGAGCTTGATGAGCGCGGTCATGACGTCCTTGGACACGCCCAATCGGGTGAGGGACACGTTACGGTCGTCGGCGAGTTCGGCGGCGTCCATGATAAGGCCCGCCCACTGGTCGATGGTCATAGCGGCAAGAGCGGCGGGCGCGTCGATCTTGTTGGCGTTGGAGGTCGCGTCGCGCTGCGCGGCGATGGTCGCGTACAAGTAGTCGCGCACGGCGGTTTCCGTCGCCTTCGCGTAGGCGTTGCGGAGGCCGCGAAGCATGGTGTCGAGCGCGGGCACCTGAGAGCGTTCCACGGTCTGCCGTGAGATGCTGCCATAGCCGCCATACGTGTTGATGCTGACGGACTTTGTGGCGAAGGTCAGCTTGCCGAACGGCAGCTTGGCGCCTTCGGCCGTTTGCTTGCCGACTGTGGTGGTGTCGGTGTCGAGCACGGTGTATTCCATCGTCATGCCCTTGTCAGGCAGCGCGGCGTGAGTCAGGATGCCCATGACCTTACGGCGCTGTTCGATGAGGCGGAGGTCATCGGCAATCCAAGTTGTCGTGTTACCGGTATTGCCGGTGGTGATGAGGTCGCGGCATTCGTGCATGAGCTGCACGGCCGCGTCGTCGCCACGGTTCAGGGCCTGAAGGTACGCGCCCGCTGTACGGTATTCACCGCCGATGACCTTGGGCGCGGTGTTCGCGCCGCCCTTGGCGATAGCGGCCTTGATGCTGCGTTGTTCGTCCTTGATGGCCTCAAGGGTTTCGGTAAGTTCCGCGTCCATACGGGTTTCCTCGCTTTCGTTGTCGTTTCCGGTTTTGGACATGTTTCCGTGGGGGTCGGCGCTGCGTTGGTCTGTGATCTTCGCGGCCTCATACGCGGGCCACGACACCACCGACGTTTCCAACAGGCGCACGCGCTTGCGGTGTGTTACACCGTCCTTGTCGGTTTCTGATTCCACTGGAATGAAACCGACGCTGAGGCTGTCCAGCGCGCCGTCACGCAACAGGGCCACGACGTCGCGGCCTAGCTGCGTGTCGCTGATGCGGGCCGTGATGTGCAAGCCGTCCGCCCGGCTGTCGGCGTCGGTGATGCGGCCGATAAGCTCGCCGTGCTGGTAGCAGAGCTTGGCCGTGTCCACGCCGTCGAACACACACGAACTGTCAAACGTCTCGGCACCGTTCCACGTATCAATCACCTGACCGAACGGCACGGCCACGCCTTCCAGCGTGCGGCCGTCGCCGTCTTCGGCGGCGCGTAGGCATACGCCCTTCAATCCGATTTCATGCTTCATTGTTCACCCCTTCCGGTTGCGGTGCTGCGATCTTGGGAGGCAGCGCCTCGCGCGCCCTGATCTCGTTTACGTCCATCCATCCCGCGCCGAGCGCCGAAGCATAGGCGGCGTAACGGTCGGACATGTCAGCGCGGCGGCTGCTGTCCCAGTCGAACGCGGCGGTACGGCCGCGCGGCAACAAGCGGTTAAACAGTTCCTCGATTTCGCCCGTGTAGGCCGCTAACGTGTAGTCAGCAAATTCAATCCACGATTGCTCGATGTTGGAATAGGTCAGGTTCGAGCCGTCAACTGCGGCAAGCATGATTGACGCCGGGATGCCGAGAAGTCGCGCGATCTGAGTCGTGTCGAACTTCTGCGTTTCGAGAAACTGAAGGTCTGCCGGCTTCATATCCAAAGGGACATACTTCAGTTTCGAGCCGAGCACCTTCACGTCGGCGGCTGTGCCGGTCGCCTTCCACGCCTCTTTGGCGTTCTTGGCGATCTCGGGCGTCACCTTCTCTTCCGTCTGCAAATAACCCTTGATGTTGGAAGAATCCGTGTAGAACTTGGCCTTGTAGTCGCGCGCCATCTGAGCGCCTTCAACTTCCTCGCGCGCCGCCGATAGGGGACCCAGTCCACGCAAACGGCCGGGAACGTTCAGAAACTTGCAATGCACGATGTCGTTGGCGGTGTAGTCCTTGCCGAGATAGCTATAACGGAGCTTCGGCGCGGCGGGGTCGCTGCCGTCGTCGGACACGACGACAAGGGCGGGCGGCAGCACCTCGCAAGACACGATGTCACCGCCGAAGCGCACAAGGCGGACGAAAGCGTTGCCGTCAATGACCATCGATGCCACCATGTCGGCCAAGAAGTCCCGGCGCGATCTGTTCACGTCAGGTTGCAGCACGAGGGAACTCACGGTGTCCAGCTTGACGCCGCCGCGCATCTCATGAATGGGCAAACCGGTAATGGCGGTCTGCAACACTTGGACGCCGCGAAACACGGTGGACAAACTCAGCGGGTCGCACACGCTTGCACGCGCGGGCGGCTTGATGCCGTCCGGCATGTCGTCGTCGGCACCGCGCGTCAGCACGCGGCCCGCGATCTTCATACGCTGCCAAAGGTTCATGCGGCCGATTATGCGCGCACGACGCTGGAACGGTCTACCGTCGTGCCGCCAAGTACCGCCAAGTACCGCCAAGTACCGCCAAGTACCGCCAAGTACCGCCAAGTACCGCCAAGTACCGCCAAGTACCGCCAAGTACCGCCAAGTACCGTCAGAAGATCTGCAGCGGCCCGGCCTCTTCGGGCCTGTGCGCCGCTCCCCACGCGGCCAACATGCACGATTCCAGCGGCGACGTGAGGCCCGTGGAGCCGCGACGACTCACGCGCCATGCGTCGCCCGCCCACTTGCGCGCCGAGTTGGCCGCGCTAGCGTCAAGGTCGGCGTCGGCCGCGTGCCATATCGCACCGTTGGTCAGGCCGCTCACGTAGCTTTGCCCGACGGTGAGGTAGTCGGCCGCTTCCATGTCCACGAACACAAGCGCGGGGTCGCCGTCGCTGTCGGTCATATGGCGCAAGCGGTCGGATAGGTCGGCGGCGGTTCCACGGTTGTCGATCACCACCGGCGCGCCATAGGTGGCGCACAGACGACGTAGCTCTTCGGGCGCGTAGCCGGTGCCGTCCAGTATCTTCAGCAGCTGCGTGGTGATGGTGCCGTCCGGGTTGCAGATTCCGGCGCTGATGCTGGTGTGGGTAGAATCTACGTCCACGGCTGCACCGAAAACCACCGGCCTATCGTTCAGGTCGGCGGGGCTTATGGGCGCGGTGACTGTCTGCGCCCACGTCGCTTCATCTATGGCGCGGTCGGTTATGCCTTCGTCGCGCCTGTTGCCGAAGGCGCGCGCCCAACCGGCCGGATTGCCCTTGAATTGCTCGCGGAAGTCCACTAGCTGCGATCTGTCCCACAAAAGCCCCGCCGCTGGATGATGGCTCATGATGGCGTCGAGGTCTTCGGGGTCGGCGTCGGCCGGAAGGCCGAAGTCGAACCAACATGTGCGCCGGGATTGCTCGCCCGCGCGGCAAGCGTCAAGACGGCGGTTGAAGAACGTCGATTCGGCCGTGCCTTCGGTGCTGGTAATCCAAAGTTGCGGCTGCACGCCCGTGGCCTTAAGGCGCGTCGCCATCGTGGGCATGAAGCCGTCGAGGATGGTATTACCGGTTTCCTCACTGAGGCTAAAAGCTTCGTCCAGAGTGATCTTGTCGCCCTGTACTCCGTGGCCCGCCACCTTCGTCACGCTCTTGGGCATGATAACGGAGCCGTTGGCGAACGGTTGGCGAAGGTCGCCCGCGCCCAAGTACGGCCGTGTGGTGATGGCCGACAAGGGCGATGCCTGTATGGTCTTCAGGTATTTTTTAAAGTGGTCGCCCGCATCCTTGCCGGTCTGAGCCAAGTAGTAGATGAAGCGATCAGGCCCCCACTGCGAATTACGGGTATCCACCGCGTCCACAAGCGTGGATTTTCCGCACTGACGCGGCGTGGAAAGAATCACCGTGTCATAGTAGTAGGTGCCGGTATCGGGGTCGATTTCGCCCGCCACGTCGGCAACCATTCTTTGCCACGGCAATAGCGGCGTGCCGAGCAACCGCGCGAACTTGGCGACTATGGGGCCGTCCGTCTTCCGGTCGGGGTTGCGCGGGGTGCCGCCGCGTACCGGCGTCATGCCTTCGCCTCTTGCAGCAATCCGGCAAGGGCGGGGTCGATTTCCTTTTGCGCCGGGAACTTGGTTTCTAGTTCCTGATACCATGCCAAAAGCTGCGCCATGACGCGCGACGTGTCGCGGCCCTTGGCGTTCAGGGCGTCGAAGTTGCGCGCGATATTGATCATGGTCTTGCAGATATACCGGGCGCTGGGGTTCAGGGTACGGCCTTCCATGAAACTGTCGATAAGTTCCTTCGTGGCGCGTTCCTGTAGGCCATCGTTGGGGCCGTAGTAGTCCTCGAATCCTTCTAGCGTCATTTGCATTCGTTCACCTCTTCTTGTTGCTTGTTTTCGTTGGTATTCCGCCGTTTTCTAGATTTTTTTGTCCGGTTCGAGAGAGTGAAAAACTGGGCGCGGGGTCTTTTCCGTCGTCGGCTGTTTAAAAAACGGCGTCACCATTCCGGCCGCGAAGAAGATTGCGCGCGATCACTGCGAAGGCCAAGGGCAACGAGCTGCGCGCGTCGTTCTTCTTTCCGAGCGTCCACAAGGGCTTGCGATAGATGCAGCGCGTACCACTGCCGCACCCTCTTGCGGGTAGCGTCGTCCTTCGCCCTCTCCCACTCGATGCTGAAGCCGGGGTCAATCACCCGTACGTCATAGTCGAGCGCTATCCATTCATCCATCATGCGGGGGTGCCGCTTGCTGCTGGGCGTCGTGCGCGTACACCACACGTCGATAGGTTCCGACGATATGGCGAACTGTCGGTAAGCGCCCGACCACGCCATAGCCACCGCGCGCCGCTCGGCAAGGCTGGGGCTGGTGAGGCCCATAGCGGCGGCAAGGGCGCTGAAGCTGACCACGGGGTCGCCCGCGTTCTTGTGCGCGTCGATGTAGTCCACGGCCTCGCGGTCGCATGAGCCGGGCGGGACTACGATCATGTGCAGCCGAGCGCCATAGCCGTACAATACGCGATCTTGCCGGGATGCGTTGCAGTGCTTGCACGCGCGACGAATATTAGGCACCGTGTCCATACCGCCATGCGAGTGCGGCACTATGTGGTCGTCTTCGGTGCCCACTCGCGTGCAGCCGGGCAGACGCAGCCAACAATCATTTCCCCATGTCTCTATGACCTTGGCCCTCACAAACGGGTCGATAGTCTGCCGTCGCCCCATACAATCACTTCGCCTTCTGCGTGCGCACCCACACGTCGAGGTCGCCAACCTCATACATGCAAGGGCTGTTGATGGCGTCGCCCGCCTTGAACCATATCGGCCCGGTGCCGTCGCCCCTCATCCGTTCCATCTGCCTTTGCGAGACGCCGAGATAGCGCGCCGCCTGTGCCGTGGTCAACTTCGCGCGTGGATTCACTTCATACCTACCCATGCCTTGAGCGAGTTAATCAGGTCTTCTCGGCCGAACACTTGCACGCCCGCGCGCTTGGACGGTCTGAGTACGATACCGTCCTTGATTAGCTGCTGCATAACGTGGTCGCCGGTCGGGTCGGCGGTCGGTGCGATCTGGTTCAGGTGGAGCAACTGGATAACGAGGGAACGGCTCACGGTGTCGCTGCTCACGGTGTCGTGTTCCAGTCGGGCGACGTTCCAGCGGATAGCGTCCTTGATGTCCTTGGTACGCTGAGCCTTGGTCGCCGGGGTCTGTCGTCGCGCCCTTGTCTTGGTCGGTTTGTAGCTGACTGCATAACCCATTTCGTTACCTCGTTTCGTTCGTCTCGTTGATGTCTGCTAGGTGGTCAGGTTGGTTTTTCATGTCTCTTAAAGTGGTGGGCGGTTAGAGCGGGGAACCTAAGCGCGTGATAAAGGAAAGCGGCGAAGCCTTGCGGCTTCGCCGTTCCGCTATCCGCAAGGTTCGCCACGCGATCGCAAAAGCTCTTAAAGCGGAGCCACGGCCGTCGCATAGGTCAGCGGCCCGAAGACCGCGCGCAAGGTCACGACAAGAGGCCCGCCACGTATGACGGTGCTGCACCCTGTTGCGCCCTGACAATGCGCCCCAAGTCGTTCAGTAATCCCGCATGGCGTGCCGTCGCCGTCTTAACCACCGCACCACATGCGGCGTGTTTGTAACGCGCTGGGCAAGGCGCGCTAGGGTCCTTTTTCGCGTGCTACGGCTTACCTAGGGTCGTTCACCGATTGCGGCACATTCAGTTATCGGGGTCGCCTACTGTCTTCGGCGCGCCACGTCGTCGTTTGCCAGGGCGTCGTTGATTGACGCCCTGAGCTGTTCGAGCTGAGGCCGTGTGAACACTTGCCTTGTGCAAATGTCGCCACTGTCGGCCCGAAGCTCGAAAATTCCGGGATATTCCGGGTTGTTAGCCACCCAAGCTCGGGAACTCATAACTGCACCTTCATTGTGATAGGCCCCTTACCGCCGATGCCGGCGATACCCATAGCCGCCTTGGCTAGACATGAGGCAAGGAACATGAACAGAAACGCCAACAGGGCGAAAGGCGCGGCCAACACGCTTCTAACGATCTTCATTGTCACCGCCCTTCCACCGAAGCGACTTCTCATAGTGCATGATCGGCCTTGCGGTAAGCGCCCACGAACGTCCAGCCGTCACGCGGCATGAACAGGTCGAAGGCGTCGGCCCCACGCCTCACGCCGTACTCGCCCTTCTGAAGCACCGGGCGGCAATCCTCGGTGATAGCGATAACCACGGCCGTGACAATCGAATGGCCGTCGTTGTACGTCACCAAGTCGCCCGCGATCAGGTCGGCCGCGCGCGTCACCGGCGTGTAATTCACCGGCACCGGCTTATATTCCATAGCCGTCGTCTGTCGTCTACCGAACATTTTGCGGTTCCTCGATTCTGCCGGTTAGGTAGTCCACCGACGTATCTAGTTGGTCGGCAATGCATACAAGGTCTTTCAGGGTGAACGTCCGAAGGCCGTGCATTTTGTTTGAAAGAGTCTGTTCCGCCATGCCGATTGCTTCGGCTAGTTCGCGCTGTTTCACCTTGCGGCGGCGCAAGAGGCGTCTAATCCGTTTTGGACTAACGCCGGGGTCTGTCTCTAAACTCATACGTTAAGTTATAGCTAAACGTATCCGTTTGGGCAAGCTGGATAGAAATACCGGCGTGTTGCCAAGTTAAACGAAAGTGCTTAGAATGAGGCTATGACGACAGCACTAGCAACGCCACCGGCAAGGCGCACTTCTTCGTGCGACGTGGCGATAAACAACATAAACATGATTCTTGCCGTCTTGCATATACCCAAGAAGGAAGTAGCCGAAGCGCTCGGCAAGATGCCCCAATCGTTCTCTAGGATGCTGAAGAACGGCTATCAATGGACTTTTGACGACATGCTAGAAGTGTCGGATATTCTGCAAGTCGGGCTAGATGATCTGACTAATCCCGACTTGACACCGAACAGGGTTATTGAAGCCCGCGCGAAGAATGGGGGTTACAACGTCGCCGTTGATGGCGACGGTCGAATACGGTGGGGCATGGCCGGACTGTTGGGCGTCCTTGGGTGGTCTCATAACCCAGAGGTCCATGGTTCAAATCCATGCCCCGCTACCAGTGAAAAGGCTAGGGATTATTTGATTCCTAGCCTTTTCTCGTATTCCAACATCCGTCTACACACCGTGAATCTGGACAAATTCTGGACAAATCCGCCAAGCAGTACCAACATGAATCAACAAATTCACGAACCATCACGGATTGCATGGTACCGCTTCCAGTCCTCTGGAGAGGCGTCTACAAGGGGTCCCGGACCATCGTTGACTTTGAGGATAGGGTCAATACGGTAGGAATATTTGTAAGGCTTGCCGTCTTCCGAGAAGGTCTCACGATATCTAGTTTCTAAGTCGGACGGAATTTCAGTTCCATCATTGAGCAAATCAAAATGAAGCTGTCGCATTCCGAGAACCTCTTGCTCGAAGTAGTCGAACTTGTTCGCATAAATCTGTTTTGGTGACACACCATATTCATTGGGCTCGTCAGACAATTCCCAATCTACCCAATGCTCAGCCATCCGCCGAACATTTTCCACAACATTCCGAAGCCTGTCGATTTCTTCGGTATCGGACGCCCCCACCCAATATTTCTGTACGGCCCGGCGAAACGAGTCACTCATACTTACATCATTTTCAGGATCAAGAATGAACGACCGTAAGGCGTTCTCACAATATCCAGCTGTTTCTTCCCCCGACATGCCGCCGTTTATCTTGTTCCAATTTGCGAATACGCCACTTCCTCGCTTCCAAATCCACCCCATCTTCTTCATCGCCGATACTGCCGTAACAAAGTCCGGAGCAATCGGATCATACGTACATTGGTCACCCACGATTGTCACCGAACAGATCCAACCGGTCGGAAGCACTCGCCATTTCTTGTCATGCATGACATCACGAGCCATCTCCGCAAGTGGTTTATTGACATTCACCGTCATGAGGGAACCCTGTATTGCTTGTGCATCCGCAACAGCCAGTTCGCTCTCTTCAGACGCGCCACGGTTTTCGGACTCGATAGCCCATAGATCTTGTTGCAGTTGGCAGAGCGGTAGGTAACGCTTCAATTTCGGTAATGGATGCTCTCGACTGGTAAGAATCCGGAGCACTTCCTCACCGCTGAGTTTTGACCGTCCGGAGAAAAGGTTCTTCGTTCGATTAAGGCTAAAACCTAGACTCGCACCCAGCTCTTTCTGACTCAAGCCCTCCGACATAGCCAACGTTTTCAAGGCACGAATCAGATTATCGCAGTCAATTTTCATATTTTTATCAGATCCTTAGAAACGCCGGGATTCCAACGAAAAACAATCCTCTTCAATACTGTTTAGTGTAAATTTTACACCTCAATAAAAACAAGTTTTCGGATACGCGATTGGATGGAACCATCGACGAAACCCAGAAAGGAGGTGGGCAACATGGCAGACGAACAGACACCACGGCTGCACGCGGAAATCGTGCAGGGTATCAGCAAAGCCGGTAACCGCTACGAGTGCATCGAAGTCCTGCTCGACGGAATGTCGATCGGCAGAATCTTCCCCAGCAAGCTCGAAATGGCCATGATCAAGCAGACCCTCGGCATCTGACATATAGCGCTGGAGGACGTTGTCGGACGCCCTCCAGCCACATCCACAATCCAAACCCTTAAGTCCACAAGGAGGACAAATGGACGCACTCATCACCTTAGTACATCAACATCCGGCTGCCATTCTTGCAATCGCTTGCGCTATTGCAGTTATCGGGGTCGCAGCATACGTGGTATTCGCTCTACGCAATAGTCTCATGGCATCCGCACTATCTGCTAAGCCGATGTCCCTCACGAAAGAACAGATCAAATGCCGCTCCGTGGAATGGCGCTGGAACCCCTCACGAATCACTTTCACAATTCCAGCCGCTTACACGAGCGACGAGGGAATCAACAAGTGGGCGGACGAAGTAGCTCCACGATTGGGAATGAGATTCCAGCCTACCGAGGTCCGGATCATTCCACGCAGGCTCTTCCGATCAGCGCAATACAAGGTCACCTTCGCAAAACTGAAGGAGCTCCGATAATGCTTCTTAAGAAACAAAATGCCGTTCAACGGTATGAGCTAGGTGCAGAGGTATCGAGGCCAAAGCAAATGGCCTCGATACCCCGCACCGCCCACCTCGCCATCATCGGTGAATCCAATTCCGGCAAGGGCAGCGTCATCGCAAACATCATCAGGCAAGAAGTGGAGGCTGGCGGGGAAGTCTGGTTCATTGATTTGAAGTCCGGCATGGAGGCCGAAAACTACGCCGCCGTGCTCGATAACAAGGCTTACTCCTTGCAAGAAGCGAAAGATCTTCTCTCCGCTTTCAACATGGACGTGGACACACGAGCCGAACGTTGGCGTGGGCAAGTCCGCACCGTCGATGATCAGCATGAGCGGCACCGCCTGCTCGTCATTGATGAGGCCGCCGACCTCATCCGCTCCGGTCCCGACAAGAAGACTTCGGACGCGTGCGTGGAGTCCATTAGATCGGCACTGTCTCGGTCTAGAGCATTGAACTGTACCGTGGTCGTGTCCACGCAGAACCCACGCGTGAGCACCAGTTTGCCCTACCGAAGTTTGCTGCTCACTACGCTTGCCCTGCGCTTGAACTCCAAGAGTGAGGCCGTTATGGCCCTTGGTGAGGATGCCGTACAGCGTGGTGCCCGTCCATGGCAGATCAGCTATAACCGCCCAGGCGATGGCTACCTTTGGGATAGCGAATCCAACACGGTGAAGTATATCCACGTGCCGTTTATGACGGATCAGGACATCCACTCACTGCGACGCCCCGGCACCGACGACGAAGCGGGCGAAGCGACAGCGAGAGCCCGCTCACGCCTGACAAACAAGTTGTGGGGGCTACTACGACGCCCCCACAAGGGATGAGGGATGAGGGACAACATGACTCATCAGCGAAAAACAACCAATGAAAAAGGCCGGTATTGGGCCGGTCTGATTTATCCGGGCGATAGTTGCCCCGACGATTGGGAAGACCGGATGAAGATCAGCGGTCTGGAAATCCTCGTCTCGCCCGTACACGATCAGGACATTGCCGACATCGCCACCGGCGAGTTGAAAAAACCACATCGTCATGTGATCGCCATGTGGGCCAACACAACCACACGCCAGAATGCCGAAAGGTTCTTTGAGCAGTTCGGTGGGCCAAAAGTGATCCTGCGACTGGAGAACCCCCGCGGAATGGCTCGGTACCTGATCCACATGGATGATCCGGATAAAGCCCCATATAGTCCCGAAGACGTGCTCGAATTCAACGGTGCGGACTGGAAGAAGATCGCGCTAGTCGAGGGCAATCAGTCCGACGCCATGTCCATCGTGAAGATGGTAGAGGAAGAGAACATTCACGGATACTTCGATCTCCTGAAAGCCTGTGAAGCCGACTACCCCGATCTGCTCGAGTTCGCCACGAAACAAGTTACCTTCTGTCGCGAGGTGATTTGGAGCTACTGGAACTCATATTTCGCTTTGCCGAAGGAGGACCGCCATGGAAAAGCCTGAACCGGATACTCAACTCCAGTTCCTTGACGTCGCTGCACTCCAAACTATGTTTGGCGTTGGTCGATCGAAGGCACGCTTGATGATGGATGTTCTGCCTTCGATTCGAGTGGGCAACAAAGACTATGTCAGCCAAAAAGCTTTGACCGACTACCTCACCGCCAACGGCGGCATCCCCATCAGCTGGCCCAAACGCCATCGATAAAAATATCGGCCCGGTTCTTCTCATAGGCAACTAGAAGAGAACTGGGCCTTTAGAGCCTTTCCATACACGACGATGGGACCAGTTATCCTTAACCACATGAGTGAAACCATCGCCGAGATACGCAACAAAGCTGCTGCCTCCCTTTCTCCGAAACAGCAGCAGCAATGGGAACAGTTTCTTACTCCCATGCCAGTTGCCGAACAAGCCACGAGTCTCTTCACTCACTCTGATAAGCCCGTTCACATACTCGATCTTGGTTCCGGCACCGGCATCTTAGGAGCGGTGACTGCACGTCAAGCAGCCCCCGGCAGCAGTGTCTTAGCCATTGAACAGGACGACAAGCTCGCCTCTGCTTCCGAGCTCTCTCTCGCCCAAGTTTGCGATAGGACAAAGGTCATCAATACATCGGTGTTTAACGTTTTACTCAATGCTGAGTTCGATCGGGTTATCCTTAATCCTCCATACAAAAAGATCCGTCCAATCACCATTCCTACTAGTAGAGGCGAATTGAAAATCACTAACCTCTATGCAGCTTTTTTAGTGATTGCAGTTCAGGCGCTTTCCGAGGGCGGGGAATGCGTCGCAATCATTCCCCGTTCGTGGATGAATGGTGCGTACTTTAAAGATTTCCGAAAATGGCTACTCGATGAATGCAGCCTTGACGTAATTGCGGTATACGGTTCACGGCAGGAACACTTTAAGGACATGTCTATTCTTCAGGAAATCATGCTGCTTAAGGTATCCAAGCGTCCCCAAACACGCAGTGTCACTATTTACGGCAATATCACGCCAGTTCGCTCATTGGGGTCACAACCATCAGTGCAGGCTTCCCTAGACTCAATCACCCTTGGAAGAGATCGCATTCTTTGCATACAGCAGCAAGATTCTCGTCTATCCGAATTTAAGTCTTTGGAAGCCCAAGGACTATGGGTATCGACTGGCAAATTGGTGTGGTTCCGGAACCGTGATCTACTGTCGGAAAACAAACCCGTGGACGGATACCCCCTATACTGGGCAGACAATCAAAATGGACTGATGACCCAACATCCTATTGAATGTGACCGAGAGCAATGGGTAACCAGTAACGCAACCGACCGCAACGTCCTACTTCCGGCTGGCGACTATTGTATTGTCAATCGTTTCTCAGCCAAAGAGCAGCTTCATCGTATTCACGCTTCATACCTCAGCAGCAACGTAGAATTTGCAGCCGACAATAAGTTGAATTACATCCATCAGGGCACATCACGTAAAACAATACCTTTAAACAGTGATGTCGCACGCGGATTAACGCTCTGGCTATCCACAACTATCATCGACAACTGGTACCGCCAGATTTCCGGTAGCACCCAAGTCAACGCAACTGATCTACGGCAACTCCCCTGTCCATCCAAGGAACAGCTTATCCAGCTTTCACGTCTGATACCTACTGATGTTTACGCAAGCCAAAGCCTGATTGATCAAACGGTTGGAGGTTTATTTTCATGGACAAAAGCCAGCTGATTGCTGATGCCATTGACACATTGCGCGAACTTGGAGTTGGCAAGGACCAACAAAATGAGCGTAGCGCAATGACATTGCTCGCCTTACTTCAGCTCAAGCCCGGAGACAACTGGCAGCAGGCTACCAATCCCATGTTGGGAACCCGCGCCATCATGGATTGGATTAGAGACTACTATGAAGTGGACTACAAACCAAATACCCGTGAAACCATCCGCAGGTTTACGCTCCATCAATTCGTAATCGCCGAATTAGTGGAGGAGAATGCCGATCGACCCGATCGCCCAATCAATTCTCCAAAATGGAACTACCGTATAACAAATGACACGTTGAATATGCTGCTGCATCGCGGCGAGTCCGAGTTCGAATTGATTCTCAAGAGATTCCTCGAGCAGCATGAATCCTATCAATCTCTTGCAGAGGAACGGAAGAATATGCCAAAAACACCTGTGATTCTTCCTTCAGGTGCTGCCCTGAATCTATCTCCAAGTGGTCAGTCTCTTCTGATTAAAGCAATGGTGGAGGAAATGCTGCCACGCTTTGCTCCCGGATGCCAAGTCGCTTATATCGACGATACTGACCATAAGCATGGTGCCGTAGACCCCGCATTGTTGGATGAACTTGGAATCAGTCTTAAGGCTCGCGAGAAAGCGCCAGACGTCATCGCTTGGGATGCAAAACGTGGCTGGCTATTTCTCATGGAAGCTGCAAGTACTCACGGCCCGGTTGACGTGACCAGAAAGAATGAACTGCACGAACTGTTCTCCGAGCAGTGGGACAAAATCGTATTGGTCTCATGCTTTCCTGATCGCAAGACCATGCAAAAATACCTCGCCCTACTAGCATGGGAAACCGAAGCATGGTGCGCCGACACACCAGATCATATGATGCACTTCAACGGATCCCGTTTCATGGGACCATACGGAGAATAGGCCACTAACATTAACTGCGAAGCAGCTCTCCCATAAAGTCAGCTGCCTTGCGGTCGTTTTCTCCTACCTCCTCAGCATAGATATTCAACGTCGTGTTCAGGCTCTCGTGTCCAAGACGAGCCTGAACCGTTTTAGGATCCACGCCTCCAGCAACGAGTAGTGTGGCCTGAGCACGACGAAGCGCATGGAAATTAGGACCGACGTAGCCGGTCTGTTTCACCCTTTCGACTCCGCGCTTATCAACGTACCGAGTCTCATTGGTATAGTGCGCCAGACCTTCTTTGACGTAAAACTTTCGACGCCAACGGCTGAAGTTGTCGGGGTCCAAGAATCCGCATAATTCGTTGCTGCATACTGGTGAATCATCTTGCTGTTCAACACCTGCGGCACGGAATAGATTATGTTGGCGAGTTTTCCACTGCTTCAGAAATTCAACTGTCTGCCTGTCGATGGAAATGGTGCGTCGAGACTTGGCGGTCTTGGGATCCTTCAGAATCTTCTCCTTGCCGAGCTGCTTACGAATGCGCAATCGCGCGTTGTCTAGGTCCACGTCTTCCCACACCAGCGCCAGTGCTTCGCCACGGCGAAGACCCGTGGCCACGCCCAACCAGACCGCTACAATTCGCCCGTCTTGAGGTTCCTGCCGTATCTTGTGAACGAATGCGAGTGCCTGTTCCTTTGTGATTCGTGTTTCCCTGCGCTTCTGTTGGCTCACCTTTGGGCGCCTGACGCCTTCCACCGCATCACATGGGTTGCGGTTAATCAGCTCATCCAAGAAAGCCTTGCGCATGATCTGGGATAATTTCATATGGACCTTGTGAATGGCATCTGGCGAAGCTCCATCCTGTTCCGACATGCGTAAATAGGCGTTCTCGATCTGCTGCGAGGTAAGGTCGATCACTCTTGTCTCTCCAAGATATTTCTTGATGTGGTCAATCTCATGTTGGTCCCGCTCAATGGTGAGCACGGAAACCGTGCCGAGAGCCTTGCGGTTGGATTGGAACATGTCAGCGTATTCCGCCACCGTCACGTTCTTGCCGGAACGCTCATCCTCAAGTTCTTGTTTGTAGGCAACCATCGCTGCCGTGGCCTCGGCTTTGTTCCCGTAGACCTTACGCGACTTTGACCAATGCCAAGACTTATGTTCATTGTCTGGAGCGAGACGGACGCGAATCGAATACTTCCGTCCTCGCTCCAGTTCGGTGATCTGTCCGGACGTTTCCCGCTTCGTCATATCAGCTACTCCTTCAACAGTCGGTTATATGCTACCAGATTTGGACAAATCTGGACACAAATAATCTGGACAAAAGTTGGACAAACTCGCCAATCACAACCAATATGAAACAAACAAAACGCCGTATTTCGAACCATTGTCGCACTATACAATAGACAATAACAAACTAGAACAATATAAGAAAACGTGGGCTCATAACCCAGAGGTCCATGGTTCAAATCCATGCCCCGCTACCAATTGAAACCGGAAACCTTTTGGTTTCCGGTTTTTTGTTTTCCCCAGGACGTTTCGCTCCTTTTATATAAAGTCCCCATACATATCGAACGCAACCGGCACACACAACGTATGGTCATGCCGCCGCAGCCTTCATAATCGAACATAATCGCAAATCATGTATTAAAACGCTTTACCAAAAGTATTTGAAGAAAGTACTTGTAGCCGCATCGCCGTAATCGTTACGAAAAAGGGAAATCACAAAAAGAACACAACTACCTCTATAATCGGCTATATGAATGAAGCAACATCATCAAGCGCGACACCGCGCACAAAGGCAACAGCAAAGACAACAGCCAAGGCAGCGGCCACAAAGACAACGAGGACAGCCGCGAAATCAACCGCAAAGACGACAACCAAAAAACCAACCACCAAGCGCACTTCCAAGCCGAAAACCGCAACGAAGCGAACCGTCGGCGAAACTCCAGCACCTATCATCAACCGCACCAGCCCGGAACAGTTCGGCCGCGTAAACGTTCTTGGCATCACTCCGTCCGCCGAAAACGGCCTGTACCCGGCTCGCGTGGAGCTTGGCGAGGCATTCAAGGTCACCGCGCAGGTGTTCATCGAAGGCCGCACCAAGGCCGGTGCCACCGTGTCCGTGCGCAACACGCGCGGCACCGAGAAGGCCCGCTTCCCCATGACCTGCACCAACCCCGGCCTGGACCGCTGGGAAGCGATGGTCAAGATCGGCGACCACAGCGACCTGAAGCCGTGGGAAGATGGCTATGCCGACGTCAAGAAGCAGCTCGGCGAATGGCACATCGTGGTCGAAGGCTGGGAAGATACGTACGCTTCCTGGCTGCACGACGCGCAAATCAAGGTCGAGGTCGGCGACGATGTGGAGAACGCGCTGGAATCCGGCGCGCAGCTGCTGGAACGTTGGGCTGGCGCACGCGATTCCAAGCTGACCGCCGATGACAAGAAGACGCTGCGCGAAGCCGCGAAGACCGTTGCCGACAAGTCGCTCGACGCGACCGCGCGTCTTGCCGCAGCGACCACCGACGCAATCGCAAGCCTGCATGAAACCAATCCGCTGCGCGACGGCCTGAGCGCGTCGAATCCGCAGCGCTTCCGCGTGGAGCGTCCGAAGTCGAGCTTCGCCGCATGGTACCAGTTCTTCCCGCGTTCCGAAGGCGCGTATTTCGACGCCGACGGCAAGATCGTGCAGGGCACGCTGAAGACGGCGCTGTCCGGCCTCGACCGCGCGAAGGCCGAAGGCTTCGACATCGTGTACCTGCCGCCGATCTTCCCGATTGGCGTGACCAACCGCAAGGGCCGCAACAACACGCTGATTGCCGGACCGCACGATCCGGGCTCCCCGTTCGGCATCGGCTCCGAGCTGGGCGGCCACGACACCGTCGACCCGCTGCTCGGCACCATGGACGATTTCAAGGCGTTCTGCGCGCACGCGCATGAGCTGGGGCTGGAAGTGGCACTCGACTTCGCGCTGCAGTGCTCGCCTGACCACCCGTGGGTCAAGCAGCATCCGAACTGGTTCCGCACCAAGCCGGACGGAACGATCGCATTCGCCGAGAATCCGCCGAAGAAGTACCAGGACATCTATCCGATCGATTTCAACGCCGACATGGAAGGCATCGAAGCGGAAACCGAACGCATCATGGACCTGTGGATCAAGGCCGGCGTGACGATCTTCCGCGTGGACAACCCGCATACCAAGCCGGTGCGTTTCTGGCAGGACGTGATCGCCGCCGTGACGAAGAAGCATCCGGAGACGCTGTTCCTGGCCGAGGCGTTCACCCGTCCGGGCATGATGCGCGCGCTGAGCTATGCCGGCTTCACGCAGTCGCACTGCTACTTCCCGTGGCGCAACACCAAGGAGGAGCTTGAGGAGTATTTGGAGGAGACCAACGGCGACGGTGGTTTCTACCAGCACAACACCTTCTGGCCGTCCACGCCGGACATCATGACCGCCTACCTGCGCGACAACGGTATCGCCGGTCACGCGGTGCGCGCGGTGCTCGCCGCGATGGGCTCTCCGAGCTGGGGCATCTACAACGGCTATGAGCTGATCGAGAACAAGCAGCGTCCGGGATTCGAAGAGCAGATCGACAACGAGAAGTACGAAGTCAAGGTGCGCGATTGGGACGAGGCCGACAAGTACGGCATCTCCGAGCTGCTCACCTCGCTCAACAAAATCCGTTCCGAGCATCCGGCATGCCGCAGCTACCACAACCTGCACGTCCTGCCGAGCGACGATGCGGGCGTGGTGGCGTTCCTGCGCCAGACCCCGGCCGAGCTTACCGGTACCGGCAAGCCGGATACGGTGATCGTGGTGGTGAACCTCGACGGCCACAACGCGCATCAGTCCATCGTCCACATCGAGCTGCCGGACTTCGGTTTCGCCACCGACAAGCCGCTCAAGGTACGCGACGAGCTGACCGGACGCGAGTTCGAGTGGAGCTGGGACAACTACGTTTCGCTGGCACCGTGGGCCGACGTGGCGCACGTGCTGACGGCGATCGAGGACTGAGTGAGTTTGGATGCTAGGCACTCTGCCTAGCATCCAGCCAGCGCAAAACACATAGATCAAAGCCGGGTTGAAGACGTTTCTCACGTTTTCAACCCGGCTCTGTGCATTCCGTAGGTGGTTTTTTTGATTCCGTAGGTGCTCTCCGGTCAATCCACGCAAACAGAATGGCTGAAATCAAGCCTTTTTGCCGCAGGGATACCAGAGCCAACCACCTACGGAAGAGCAAAACCACCTACGGAATTGTTCTTCCAACGTTCCAAGGCAGGATAGTCAATCACAATCGGCCAAAAAGATGTTGACCAGCGAGCGCATCACGCCTTATCTCCCCAGCACTGAGCACCATTCATATAGGTATCCGGAAAATGGTGCCGACATGGCGCGAAAGCGGGTATCCTAAGTAACGAACTACTGCTGATCATATCGATCAAGGAGAAAACAATGGCAGAAACCTTTAACGTCGTGGTGGAGATCCCGCGCGGTTCCAAGAACAAGTACGAAGTGGACCACGAGACCGGTCGCGTGTTCCTGGACCGTACCCTGTTCACCTCCATGGGCTACCCGGATGACTACGGCTACATCGACGGTACCCTGGGCGAGGACGGCGATCCGCTCGACGCTCTCGTCATGATCCCGAACTCCGTGTTCCCGGGCTGCGTGGTGGAATGCCGCGCCGTCGGCCTGTATCACATGGTCGACGAGGCCGGTGGAGACGACAAGGTGCTGTGCGTGCCGGCTGACGTCCGCTTCGACGACATCAAGGACGTCGACGACGTGTCCGAGTACCACAAGGCTGAAATCAAGCACTTCTTCGAGCAGTACAAGGCTCTGGAGCCGGGCAAGGAAGTCAAGCCGGGCGACTACTGGACCGGTGCCGCTAAGGCCGAGGAGGAAATCGTCGCAGCCCGCAAGCGCCTCGCTGATAGCGAGAAGTGATCGCTTCTCCCCTTTTTATGTCAAAGCCCACTGCCCCCGGCAGTGGGCTTTTTCTCTTTTCCAGCCAGTGGAGGCCAGGTGCCGTTGCGGGGAGTCCAACGGACCAAAGCGTCCGATTTCTTCGTACCGCGGTATAGTGGTCTCTTGTAATTTTCGGCATGCGAACAGTATTCGCTGAATTCAAAGCCCGCTGGACACATATCACATCCGCGTGCGGCAGTTCTGTGTCGGTACTCCTAGGCGTAGGCGGAACGCAATCCGTCGAGGCCCATCCCGTGGGGAGACCGGCGGGATGAACCTTTTCACCAGCTATGCTCATTCAGATTCTGCTTATTGGCGTGTCCGTGTCCATGGACACGTTCGCCGTCTCCATCGGCAAAGGCCTGACCGTCAAGAAGCTGCGCGGTCTGGACGCGCTCAAAACCGCCCTGTGGTTCGGCGGATTCCAGGCGCTGTTCCCGCTGCTGGGCTATTTCGCGGCCAGCACGTTCAGCAAATACGTGACCGCCGTGGACCATTGGATCATTTTCGGCCTGCTCGCCCTAATCGGCGGCAATATGGTACGCGAGGCGTTCGAAGAGGACGAGGAGAACGCCAAGGAAACCCCTGAATTCGATTGGCGGCACATGTTGCCGCTCGCCGTGGCCTGCAGCATCGACGCCTTCGCCGTCGGCGTGAGCTTCGCTTTCATGACGCTCAACATTTGGCTGTCGGTGGTCATCATCGGCATCACCACCGGCCTGTTCTCCGCCGCCGGCCTGTATATCGGCCGCGTGTTCGGCTCGCGTTGGCAGAAGCCGGCGCAGATCGCAGGCGGCGTCGTGCTGATCCTCATCGGCCTGAAAGTGCTGTTCGAACATCTCGGCTTCCTCGGCTGACGCTACAGCCCACAGCAGCGCACGCAGCGCAACGGAAAAGCCCGCAATCGCAATGATTACGGGCTTTTTAAATACGTGAATTATGGCGATTACGCAACCGCCAAATCGTCAGAACGTCACGACGGCGAGCGCGGCGATGCCTACCACGGCACCGGCGATCATGACCGGCAGCATCGCGATGCCGATCCACGGATCGCGCGCAGTCGGTTCGGGGTCGGCGTCGCGATGCCAGAAGTACGAGCAGACGGCGAGCGCCACGATCACCAGCAGCACCACGACGAACGCGACCGTGCCAATCGCCTTCAGTACCGTCGGCAGGAAGCACCAGCCTGCGCTGGCGATCATCGCAACGCCTTCGACCACGCTGTGCGACAGCGAGCGGATGAGGTGCGTGCGGTTTTCGCGGGCCATCTGGCGTCCGAAGGAGATCACGATCAGCAGGATCAGCAGGCCGCCGACGCCGGCGATCCAGCCGTCCTCCATGGAGAAGTCCTTGCCGCCGGTCGCGTCGGCGGCGAAAATCGCCCGTCCGAGCGTCATCGTCGTGGCGCACACCACCGACAGCAGGCCGGCGATGACGGCGATCACGTGTCCGGCGGTGCCGTCGCGGAACGGGCTGAACACTACCAGCAGCGCGATCATCGCCAGCGATCCGATGATGGTGAACGGCACCACGGCGGGATTGGCGGAATCGCCGTATGCGATGCCGGGAACGAGCGCGAGCGCCACCAATACCACGTACGCGACGATCTGGATCGCCAATACTTTGCCGAAAGCGACCTTCGACGGGTTTTGCTGGGAAACGGCCTGCGGAGCGGTCATCTCGGACCCCCTTTTTATATTGTGGTCAATACGTATGCAATATGAATAAATGTAGCCGTATGTGTCCACATACTTCAGTTACAATCGATGAAACGCCGATAATACATTTTGCGTGTACAATCGCGGCATCAGTTTAGAACAAAAGGGAGCTGACGTGACGGATCTTACGCTTATGACGTTCGCTAGCGATCCAGCTACCGTTCTCCCCTCGTTGGCGCTGCTTTCCCACCGCGTGCGCGTGTTGCCGATGGATGCGGCCAGCCTGGTGAAGATGCCGGAGAACACCATTCTGTTTCTTGATGCGCGTGACGACCTGGCCACCGCCAAAACGCTGTGCCGGCTGATTCACGCGTCGGGACTGTCCACGCCGATCGTGCTCATTCTCACCGAGGGCGGCTTCACCGTGGTCAATTCGCAGTGGGGCATCGCCGATGTGGTGGTGGCCTCCGCTTCCCCCGCCGAAGTGGAGGGGCGTCTGCGTCTGGTGTCCGAACGGGGCAATGCGCCGGCCAGCACGGCCGCTAGCACCGGCGAGCAGGGCGTGCAGAACGAGGATGGCCTGATCCGTTCCGGCGATCTGGTGGTGGATACCAACGGTTATACGGCCAGCCTGCATGGCCATCCGATCGACTTGGCGTACAAGGAGTTCGAGCTGCTCAAGTATCTGGTGCAGCATCCGGGCCGCGTGTTCACGCGTGCGCAGCTGCTGCAGGAGGTGTGGGGCTACGACTATTACGGCGGCACCCGCACTGTGGACGTGCATATCCGTCGTCTGCGCGCCAAGCTGGGCGGCGAGTACGAGCATCTCATCGGCACCGTGCGCAACGTCGGCTATCGTTTCGATCCGCCGGAAGAGGATGAGCATGAGGCCGCGGCCAAGGATGCGGCTCACGGCGAGTCCGGCGAAAGCTGACTTTTTTCTTGCGATCATTCCGTTGATGTTCGACGGGTTTCTTTTGTTTTCGTTGGCCTTTCGCTGATTTCCTGTTGTTTTTTGCTGATTTTCTGTCGTTTTTTCGATGGATTTTCGCTGTTTTTGCCGATTGCGACGTTTCCATAGGTTTTCCGCGTTCGTCCGCATGCGAGGGGTAGGCTGGAGGCATGCCTCGGGAATCGAAGAAGGCGCGGATCGCGCGCATGCATCAGGAATACGAGCAGTTGTGCGTGGAGATTTCCGATCCGAAATGCGCGTTGAACTTCAATTCTCCTTTCGAACTGCTGGTGGCTACGGTGTTGAGCGCGCAGACCACCGACAAGCGCGTGAACATGGTCACGCCGGAACTGTTCGGCGAATATCCCGGTCCGGCGGAGCTTGCCGCCGCGAATCCCGAGCACGTCGAGGACATCATCCGCACCATCGGCTTCTTCCGTACGAAAGCGCGCAACATCATCGGGCTGTCGCATGAGTTGTGCGTGCGATTCGGGGGCGAGGTGCCAGCCGATATGGCTTCGCTGGTCAGCCTGCCGGGCGTGGGCCGCAAAACCGCGAACGTGGTGTTGGGCAACGCGTTCGGCGTGCCCGGTTTTCCTGTGGACACGCATGTGATTCGTGTGACTGGGCGATTGCGGTGGCGGTCCGACTGGGCGAGCCCCTCCCCTGACCCGGTGGCCATCGAACGTGAGGTCACCGCCTGCTTCCCTCCCGAAGAATGGACCGATCTGTCTCACCGTTTGATATTGCATGGCCGCGCCATCTGCCATGCGCGAAAACCGGATTGCGCCGACTGCCCCCTCAACGACACGTGTCCGAGCGCGTTCGCCGCGTGATTCCGACGCATGCCAGCCGCCGCGCCGGCACTCCGTCGAATCGCACCCGGCCATCGGGCGTGTAGCACGCGTCAACTAGACTCGGATGCATGGATGAAAACGGGCGGAAACGTAATCTGAAAGCCGAGGCGACGCGCTGGCTGATCTTCTTCGGCGTCGCGATCGTGCTCAGTGTGCTGCTGTGGCTGGGACTGTCGCTGACAGGCCGCAAGAATCCCATCACATCCTTCGGCACGCTCGTCTCCGACTCGTCGGTGACCGTCGGCATCGAAGGCAATGCGCCGAAATCGCTTGACATCCGCACCGAACAAGGCACCGCCGTGGAGCAAGCGCTGCTCGGCAACGTATACGAAACGCTGGTGTCACGCAGCGAAACCAACAAACTGCAGCCGGGAATCGCCAGCTCCTGGCAGGCTTCCGACGACGGTCTCACGTACACGTTCACGCTGAACGACGGCATGACGTTCGCCAATGGGCACAAACTCGACTCGTCCGACGTGGTCTGGTCGCTGCAGAACGCCGTCAACAACCATTACGTGGGAGCCGACCAGCTTGGTGATCTGAAGGAAATCACCAATCCCAATGCGAATACGGTGGTCATCACGCTCGCCAAGCCGAATCCGCGGCTGTTGCGCGCGCTGGCCGGCCGTGCAGGCGTCGTGTACGACGCGGAAAGCAAAACCAACTATGCGAAATCGGCGGTCGGATCGGGACCATTCACCGTGTCAACCGCGGACCAATCGCAAATCGTGCTGCAACGCAACGACTCGTATTGGGGCAAAAAAGCCGCATCATCGCAAGTGACGCTCTACTACTACACCAACGAGGAATCCATGGCCGATGCCATGAAAGCCGGCAAAATCAGCATGGCGCTGCCGCTGAGCGCTTCAACCGCCTCGGAACTGGGCAAAACCAACGGTATTACCGCGGACAGCGGCATCAGCTTCGACAAGGTGATGCTCGCGTTCAACAACGACAACAACAGCCCCTTCTCCGACGAGCAGATCCGCAAGATGACGCGATACGCCATCGATGCGAAGACCATCGCCAAGAACGCGCCCGACGCGTACGCGCCGCTGGGAGGGCCGATCAGCCCGCTGGAAGACGGGTATGAGGACCTGAGCGGCCTGTACCCCTACAACCTTGAACAGGGGCAACGGATGCGCACGTATTTCGGAGTGAACTACATCGCGCCAATCGACATTCTGGTGCCGAAGGAATACGAAAGCATCGGCAACGACGTGAAAACCGCCATCGAAAACCTCAATATCAACACCAATCTGGAAGTGCTCGATTCCGCCGCGGACGTGACGGAACGCATGAACGCCGGCACCTATAACATCGCGCTGACCACCATGAGCGACGAAGGTGACGCAAGCGTCTTCGATAACGGCCAGTCCGTGTTCCATTTCGAGAACGGCGACGCGCAGCAGGCTTACGCCAATGCCATGGCCGCGACCAACGACAACGATTATCAGGCCCGCATGCGCGATTACGCGCGCGCCGTCAGCGAAAACGCGGCCAGCGACTGGCTGTACACACGTAAGAACTTCCTTGCCGTTTCCGATGGGCTGCAGGGGTATCCGAAGAATCTGACCGACCGTCTGCTGCCGTTGAACAGATTGACGCTGCACTGATTTTTCCACGGTTTTTTATGTGGATTTTCCGCGATTTGCCTGCGATTCCGGCATTCGGTTCGATAGGCGCTGATACGACGGCAGTTGTCACATTCGCTTTCTAGACTAGCGACTATGACTGAAAGCCAAGATAACACCATCAACGCGAACCTCACGCCGCTGCCCGACAGGGTCGGCGTGGACGGTCTCGAAGACAAGTGGCGTGGCGTCTGGGACGAGAGCGGAGTCTACAAGTTCCAGGGCACCCGCGACCGCAAGGCCGTCTATTCCATCGATACCCCGCCGCCCACCGTTTCGGGCCACCTGCATGTGGGCCACGTGTTCTCCTACACGCATACCGATGTGATCGCGCGTTTCAAGCGCATGAACGGCTACGACGTGTTCTACCCGATGGGCTGGGACGACAACGGCCTGCCGACCGAACGCCGTGTGCAGAACTATTACGGCGTGCGCGTGGACACTTCCCTGAAGTACGATCCGAATTTCGTGCCGCCGTTCGAAGGCACCGATGGCAAGAAGATCGACGCCAAGGACCAGGTGCCGATCTCCCGTAAGAACTTCATCGAACTGTGTGAAAAGCTCACCGCCCAGGACGAGAAGCAGTTCGAGGCGCTGTGGCGCTCCCTCGGCCTGTCCATCGACTGGTCGCAGACCTACCACACCATCGGCGAGCATCCGCAGCGCGTGGCCCAGAAAGCGTTCCTGCGCAACCTGGCTCGCGGAGAGGCGTATCAGAAGGACGCCCCGGGCCTGTGGGACGTGACGTTCCAGACCGCAGTGGCGCAGGCCGAACTGGAATCGCGCGAATACCCGGGCTTCTACCACAAGTTGGCCTTCCGTTTCGAAGACGGCACCCCGATCTACATCGAGACCACCCGTCCGGAACTGCTGGCCGCCTGCGGCGCGCTGATCGCGCATCCGGACGACGAGCGTTACAAGCAGTATTTCGGCCAGTACGTCTACTCCCCGCTGTTCCATGTGAAGGTGCCGATTCTGGCGCATAAGGCGGCGGAAATGGACAAGGGCGCCGGCATCGCCATGTGCTGTACGTTCGGCGACGTGACCGACGTCGAATGGTGGCGCGATCTGAACCTGCCGCTGCGTTCCATCATCCAGCGCAACGGGCGCATCGTCATGGACACCCCGGATTGGATCGAAGACGAGGAAGGCAAGCGTATCTTCCAGGAGACCGCGGGCAAGACCACGTTCTCCGCACGTAAGGTCATCGTCGACGAGCTGCGCGCTGCCGGCGATCTGGACGGCGAGCCGACCCCGACCAAGCGTATGACGAACTTCTACGAGAAGGGCGACAAGCCGCTCGAAATCGTCACCTCCCGCCAGTGGTACCTGAAGAACGGCGGCACCGACGAGAAGCTGAACGCCGAGCTCATCGCGCGCGGCAAGGAGCTGAACTTCCACCCCGATTTCATGCGCGTGCGCTACGAGAACTGGGTGCACGGCCTCAACGGCGACTGGCTGATCTCCCGCCAGCGCTTCTTCGGCGTTCCGTTCCCGCTGTGGTACCCGGTGAAGGAGGATGGCACCCCGGATTACGATCATCCGATCACCCCGAGCGAGGACCGTCTGCCGATCGATCCGACCGACGATGTGCCGGAAGGCTACACCGAGGACCAGCGTGACGTGCCGGGCGGCTTCACCGCCGAGCCGGACATCATGGATACTTGGGCCACTTCCTCCCTCACTCCGCAGATCGTGACCCGCTGGGAGGAGCCGGGCGAAGAGAACCAGGCCATTTTCAACGCCACCTTCCCGATGGACCTGCGTCCGCAGGGTCAGGACATCATCCGCACCTGGCTGTTCTCCACCATGGACCGTGCGCACTTGGAGAACAAGTGCCTGCCGTGGGCCAACACCACGCTGTCTGGCTGGATCCTCGATCCGGACCACAAGAAGATGTCGAAGTCCAAGGGCAACGTGGTCGTGCCGGACAAGCCGATCAAGCAGTTCGGCGCCGACGCGGTGCGTTACTGGGCCGCCGCCGCCCGTCTGGGTCTGGATGCCACGTACGACGAAGGCCAGATGAAGATCGGCCGCCGTCTTGCCATCAAGCTGCTCAACGCCACCAAGTTCGCGCTGGCCATCGGACGTGAGGACGAGAACCATCACGTGGGCGCTCCGGCAGTCGCCGCATGGAACCCGGCCGACGTGACCGAGCCGATCGACCGTTCCGCGATGTCCAAGATGGCCGCCGTGGTCCGCGAAGCCACCGACGATCTCAACAACTACGAGCATTCCAAGGCTCTGGAAGTCATCGAGAACTACTTCTGGCAGTTCTGCGACGACTACATCGAGCTGGTCAAGAACCGCGCCTACGGCACCGCCGATTCCACCGGCAACGTGCCGAGCGAGGCCGCGGTGAAGTCCGCACGCACCACGCTGGGCCTGGGTCTTGATGCGTTCGCGCGCCTGCTGGCCCCGTACCTGCCGTATGCCACCGAAGAAGTGTGGAGCTGGATGCATGAGGGCGAAGGCTCCGTGCACCGCGCAGCATGGCCTGTGGCCGACGTGTACGCGGCCGCCGCCGGCGACGCATCCGCCGATCTGCTTGCTCATGCCGGTGAGGCTCTGGCCGCGTTGCGTGGCATCAAGTCGAAGGCCAAGGTTTCGATGAAGACCCCGATCTTGTCTGTGACGCTTGCCGTTGCCGACGATGTGCGCGGGTCCATCGAGGCCGCGCTGGGCGATATCGCCGAAGCTGGTCGCGTGACCGGACCGATCGCCTTCACCGCACCGGCTGCCGCCGAGGGTGAGGACGAGGCCGCCGATGTGACGGTCGCCGAAAGCGAGCTAGGCGAACCGCCGGCCAAGAAACCGAAGAAGTGAGTCTCTGAGGTGAGCCGCCAGCGGCTTTTGTAGCGCAGCCGCTCACTTCACCCACATACGAGGGGCCTTTCCTTTGCATGAAGGAGAGGCCCCTCGTATATCCCGTCACTGTCTGCAACTAACCGTGCCCCCTTTTGCTCATATTCAGTCAAAATCGCGGGAAAAATGCTTTCGTGAGCGAAAAGGGGTATAAATCGCAGGCAAAACGGTCGAAATCATATCCCCTTTTGCTCACGTCCGTGCAGAATCGCCCTAAATCGCAAGACGTGCGCGCATAGAACCGTCCTTATCCCGTTCTCGGCTGTTCTCAGCGTACATTCCTGCCCCTGCGCACAAACTCGTACGCGAAAAATGGTTTTTATGGGCGTAATCTCAACGAATGCACAAGCGGAGGCGGAAATCGCAATCAAAAACCCCGAAACGCACCACGTAAGCGACGGAGCACTATCGGATTTAGCGCATCGCACAAACCGCGTGCTCTACAGCACCGGAACGGACAGGAGGTACTGCGGGCCAGCGGACGAATTTCCGGAACCGTTCCCACCCAATCCAGCCTGCAGCGCATCGTCGAAAACTTCCGCAGCGGCGGCCAATTCGACCGTCTCGTCAATCAAATCGCCATTATCCGGCGTGAAACCGGTTTTCGCCAAGCCATAGCCGGCAACCGGCAACGAACTGGACATCGAATCGGCGGAAGAAGAGGAATCGGAACCGCTGTTCTTCGAAGAGCCGTCCACTCCCCCGACTTTCGCCACATTCTTCGACGTGGTGTCCGCTGCGGCGCCGAACGACGGGCGTAGTCCGCCCGCGTAGCTCATCACATCATCCATGCTGATGGCGTTCTTGTCATCGACCAAGCTGGTCGAATCGGCGGTGTTGTTCTTCGCCTGCGCGCGTTCGGCCTTGCGTTGCGCACGGGACCGCCGTTTCTCGGCTTTCGCGCACAACGATTGGCTGGCGGAGGCGGAACGCAACGTGTCCAGCACAGAAGCGTCATCGGCAGCGCCCGATTCGGACGTGTCGTCATCCGAATCCAGCTGGTCGGCGAATCGCAGCACGATCTGGTGGAATGCGCTGGCCTGTCCGGTGTGCTCGCTGGCGTCCGCCAACGCGGTCATCGCCGCGGACACCTTGTCGGACGCGGTTTTGAGCTTCTCATTGTCTTTGATGCCGGCACGCACGTCGGCGATCGCTTGGGTTTCGTAGCTGCCAGCCGTGCCTGCGGTGGCGCCCAGTTCCTTAAGCCGAGCCGTGTATGCGTCGGTGAAATCCATCGAATACGGGATCATGGCCGCGGACAGCTGCGATTGGCCGGCACTGTAGTCTTTGGAGCCGCGCTGTTGTTCCTCGCCGGCGCGCTTGGTGAGCTCGTTCACCAAGCCGGATGTGCCGCGCTGTTCGATGGTGCGAATCACCTCGTCGACGGCGTCGGCCGCGCCGATATGCCGGTATGCGGCGCTCACGTCGTTGACGGCGTTGGCCAGGTCTGCCACGGATTTAGCTACGGAGGTATCGCCGTTCAGTTCGGACGCGGTGCCGAGAATGGCGGGAAGCTGTGTGGCGTTGCCAATCGAACCGGACAGATGCGTGGTGTATGAGCCCACGTACGCGTCGATGTAGCCGTCGAACGCCTGATCGTGCGCTTTGGAACGTACGGCGATGGTCTGTTTGGCAAGCGCTTTCTCGTTGTCTCTGAGCTGTTCCAGTTGGGCGATGAGCTTGCGGTTGCGTTGCGAGCCGACGTTGGTCAGACCGTCCACCAAGGTGGTTGCGCGCTTGGTCAGGTCAGGCAGTGATTGCTGAACGTTGCCTTCCACCGCGGCGATGGACAGTGAGCTCATGGTGAAGTGCTTCGCCGTCACGTAGGCGTTGAAGGTCAGGTCCTCGCCCGGTTTGCCGACCGCAGCCACCAGGGTCGAGGTGTTGTCGGATGAGACGAGCACGCCGTCATCGGCGGTCACGTCACTGCCGACGCGTCCGGGAATGGTGAAGGCGACGATTGGCGTCAGATTGGCGGTCACGTCGGGTTTCGTGACATGCAGGGCGATGCGTATGCCGATCATGCCGGAAGCGTCGGAAACGTCGGAAACGCTTACGTCGGGCCCGTTGAGGGTGAAGGAGGCGGATATTTTCCACGGCAATGCGACAACGCCTTTGGGAACGCGTTTCGACGTGGAGGATCCGCTGTTGGTCAGGAAAAGGCGGCCTGGTTTGTCGATGGAGGTGTAGGCGCTCATCACGTCATCATGCGATGCATCGGCCGCGTACTGCCCATTCTGTTGCAAGGCCGATATCGCGTCGTTCACGCCGACTGCCGCGACGGGAGCGGCGGTGATGACGGCGACCGCGATCGCCGCGGCAAGCGGGCGTCGGGCACCGGATGGACGGTTCGCGGTGGCGTGGCGCATGCCGGACCTCTCAATCGCAATCGAAACAACTTTCCAAGGCATTTAATGTAGTGCCCGGCATGCCCGTCGGCAATGGACGTTCGCGCGGGGCGCGCGGAAAACGGACGGCTCAGGCGAAAACGTCGAGTACGCCCGGGTCTCCCCCGTTTTCGGCGATGCGCTTGTGGCGGCGCTTGGCCTCGGTCACCACGAATTCGCGGTACATTTCGGCGATTTCCGGATCCAGTCCGGCTTCGTCGGCAATGCGATGCAGACGCTCGATCTGGGCATGTTCACGCTGGTAATCGGCCGGCGCGAAGCCCGCACGCGCCTTGAGCACACCCACCTGCGACGTGTATTTGAACCGTTCCGCCAGCAGCGAGACGATGGCGGCGTCGACGTTGTCTATCGATTGGCGCAGCGAGGCGATTTTAGCCACCACATCGGCCACTTCGGGGTTGTTCTGCGCGGTGCGCGCGTCGATGATGGTTTCGGATTCGGTTTCTTCTTCTGGCCGAAGCCAGTCATGTTCGCTGTCGCTCATGGGTATAAGCCTACCGCGCACCCTACCGCGGCATCTGCCGAACAGCGGTCACTTCGCGAAGTAACGCTGCAGCACGATGGTGGTTTCGGTGCTGACCGACACCGTGCGATGGATGAGGTTCAACAGCTCTTCGAGCTTGCTGGGCGATTCGACGTGAACGGTGAGCATGAAGCTGGGCGAACCGGCGACGGAATCGCAGGACATGATGCCGTCGATGTTTTTGAGCTTGTCTGGAATCTCGGCTTCCTGGGAGTAATCGATGGGCGTGACCGCGATGTAGGCGTTCACCGCAAGGCCGCGGCGCTCGTCGTCGATAACCGCCTTGTAGCCGCGGATCACGCCGCGACGCTCAAGCTTCTGCACGCGCGACTGCACGGCGGACACGGACAGGCCTGTCACCTCGGAAAGGTGGGACAGCGTGGCTCGGCCATCCTTTTCAAGCATGTCGAGGATTACGCCATCGGTCGCGTCGAGCTGGCTCGCAACCGTACGTGCGTCTACCGGACCATTGTCACTGTTGGTCATTCATACCCCTTTTCCAACAATCCACTGCACCGGCCGCAATCGACCGTCCCACTGCAGTTCCATGTTCTTTTTCTTCCTTACCATACCCACTACCGCGCACATACCGTCGCGGAATCGCCGCAGTTTATCCGGACGGCGCAACGCTGTCATGAAATATCTTTGTTTTATTTAGCTCATACCCCCATATCGACCATATATATATTTTCCCCATTTATCTTTTCTCGTCGTATTTTTACCTATTTTTTAATTGACAACGTTGTCCAAAAAATGGTCAATTTCACGAAATTCGTCGAAACGTACGCATAGGAAAGGGGCTACACGGCGATTGCCATGCAGCCCCTCAAACCTTCAGATTCGCTTGCAGCCGACGACTCAGTTGCCGTTGGTGGCGTTGCCGCTCTGCTGGATGAGCGACGCCATGAAATCGCGGTTGGTCGCTGTCTTCTTCAGGCGTGGCACGAGCGTCTGGTAGGCCTGTTCCGGCTCGAGGCCGCCCAGCAGGCGACGCAGACGGTAGATGATCGGCAGTTCCTGCGGATCGGTGATGAGCTCCTCGCGGCGGGTGCCGGAGGCGTTCACGTCGATGGCCGGGAACAGGCGCTTGTCGGCGAGCTCACGGCTCAGGCGCAGTTCCATGTTGCCGGTGCCCTTGAATTCCTCGAAGATCACCTCGTCCATCTTGGAACCGGTTTCCACCAGCGCGGAGGAGATGATGGTCAGGGAGCCGCCGTTTTCGATGTTGCGGGCCGCACCGAAGAACT
>OATA01000549.1_pt1 | contig 37703 bp, 25 predicted proteins | sample 1516451 | NCBI WGS metagenome assembly OATA01 (sample SAMEA2579905, study PRJEB22360) | human gut metagenome | biome: human gut; feature: human-associated habitat; material: faeces | place: Denmark | collected 2008/2010 | reverse complement strand
CGTTGGGGGTTCCCGTCGAGCTTACGCTCCGGGAACCCCATTTTTTATCCCCGAACACAAGTAGGGCGCAAGCGTTTTATCGCAATGGGTTTATAGACTGGGCAACTATGCATTACTTCGTACCCAAACGTTGCACCGAGTCGAACAAGATCATGTATCACGACAAGGCAACGGCTCAGCAGGCCGCCGACCAGAGTTGGCGCGAACGCGGCACTGAGCTTTGGGTATACCGTTGCGATTTCTGCGGTACTTGGCATCTCACGCATCGCGATCCACAATCCAGCTACATGCATGTTCCGCTTAACCAGCAGCTCAAGCCACATTCCCGCAAGAAGGGCTACAAGCCCCGCAGAAGGTAATAGCAGAGCAATAGCAGGGCATAACAGGACAATACCGAGAACAAGGCAACATATAAAACCAAGGCCCGGCGGATTCATTGCAATCCACCGGGCCTTGTGTTGTATCAGCTTCGTATCAATGATACGAGCGCTGCCATGTATCTACCGCTCCAAACGGAAGCCCTGTCGCTTCGCCTGCACGGCAACGGCCTTGGCATTCACGCCCTCGTCAATCGCATTTGCCGCAATCTGGTCGCTGAACGCGTCCACCGGCCGTTCGGTATCGCGCAAATCGTAATACTTGTGCACTTCGGCGTCGAACGAATCCAAGCCGGACAGCAGCTTCTCATCGCTACTTGGATACTCGTTCTCGAAGAACTGCATGGAACGCGGCATACGCGGCTTGATGGCCGGCTCCTGATCGGGCTTGCCGATTGCAATGCCCAGCACCGGGTACGTGTATTCGGGCAGATTCAGCAGGTCGATCAGCGCGGGAACATCGTTGAGCAGCGAGCCGAGAATCACGCAACCCAAGCCGAGCGAGTGCGCGGCCGTCTCCATCGCGTGCAGTGCCAGAACCGCGTCGTTCTGCGCCTGCGTGAAACGATAGCTGCCATTGAGCGTGAACGCGTCGGACGCCACTTCCACGCCCTTGCGCGCGGCGATCGCGGCATTGCGATGCTCGTCCAGCACGAACACGTACAGCAGCGGCGCGGTCGCGATATACGGCTGCCCGCCGATTTCGGCAAGACGCTTCTTGGCGGCTGGCTCGGTGACGCGGATGGCGGACCAGTCGTTCAGGAACTGGCTGCTCGCCGCATGCTGCGCCACGGTCTCCAACGTTTCGACGACGTCGTCCGGCAGTGGCTTCGGCTTGAATTTGCGGATGGAACGACGCTCCAGCAGAGTGTCGACGGTTGCGTTATGAAGAATGTTGCTCATACCGCCATTGTTGTCCGCGCGGCGCGATTTTGCAAGGGAATCGGGCTAAATCCGTCTCCCTGTGAGAACATATCTACTTGAGACTGCTTTGCGATATTTGCGACGTATTTACTTGCGATGCGCCTGCCGTGCGTGCCGCCTGTCCACAATCGCCTTCGACCCGCGACCGGACAGTTGCGATACGAGCGCGCCGAAACCGGCGGAAACCACGGCGAATACGATGTCGAGCGCCGCTTCCGCAGCTTCGTTCTTGGTACCGTCGGCACGGACGGCCTTGCGGCCGACGCTCTTCTTCCACACCATCTCGAACGCCTTGCCGAGCACCAGTCCGGCCAACGTGGGCACGACGGACTTGAAAATCTTATCGCCAAATGAATCGGGATCGTTCAGTCTCTGGTCGCGCATCGCATTCACCTTCTCGTCGACGGTGTGCAGGGCCGCCACCACGCGGTCCGCACTGGATTCCATATTCGGCATTTCACTCATGAAACCAGTGTAACGCGTCGGAAAACATGCCGGAATATGTGCGGGACACGTGGCGGAATGGGATGAAAACGCAGCTTGCGTCGGCTAGAGTAGAGACATGACTGAAACTCAACTGGGAGGCAATGCCGCTTCCGCAATCACCCCTGGCCGCTTGGTGCTGCTGCGTCACGGGCAGACCGTGTGGAGCGAATCCGGACAGCACACCGGCCGCACCAATATTCCGTTGACTGACATTGGCTGCGATCAGGCTCGTGCCGCCGGCGAACGGTTGCGTGAGGCGTTTCCCCAGGGTTTCGCGCAGGGGTGCATGTTCGCCAGTCCGTTGCGCAGAGCCCAGCAGACGGCGCAGCTGGCCGGATATGGCGATTTTAAGGTGCTTCCCGAAATCGCGGAATGGGATTACGGCCGTGCCGAGGGCCGTACGCGTCAGGATGTGAGCGCGGCGGGCGGTTTCGCTTGGGATGTGTGGCGCGACGGACCGCGGTCGCTCCCCGAATCACTGGAGGGCGATTGGGTCGAGACGTTGCCGAACGGCGAGCAGGTGCCCGTGCACAACGGTCCGGGTGAGACGGTGGAGGAAGCTGCGGCGCGCACACGTGAGGCGATCGCCACGGTCAAACCGTTGCTCGACGCTGGAAACGATGTGCTGCTGGTGGCGCATGCGCACGTTCTTCGTATCTTGACGTCGCAATGGCTCGGTGTTGATCCGCATTTCGCGCGGTTGCTGCGATTGGACACTGCGCATTATTGTGTATTAAGCCAATATAAAGGTGACAATGTCATCGAACATTGGAATTGCTGAATTATTGAACGGAACTGTTTGATATCGCTGAATATTATGGCGGTCCCTCCTTGGAACCGCCTCTTTATTGCATGCATGACTTGCCACTTTGCTGCGGCGTGTCGCAAACGCTTGCATAAAAGTATGCTCTCTAAAAGTATTGAAAATAAATGATTTTCGGGATTTCTTTCGATGGTACGACGTCTGACTTTTGAATTCATTTTGCCTACGTTTGCAAAAATCGGGGGAATGCGGCATAATAGTGGTTGTTAGGAATCGTGATGACGCGATACCGCAAATTGTTTCCCAACGAGAAGCTGGGAACAGGAATGGAAGAGAAAGGTTCGATGATGAATCGTACTATTAAGGCAGCAGTTGGAATGGTCGCTATCGCGGCAATGTCTGTTGGCACGTTGGCTGCTTGCGGTGGTTCTAGCTCAAGTTCCGATAACGGCAAGGGCAAGGTGTACTTCCTTAACTTCAAGCCGGAATCCAGCGACGAATGGAAGAAGCTGGCCAAGGATTACACCAAGGAAACTGGTGTTGAGGTCAAGGTCCAGACCGCTGCTTCCGGTACATACGAACAGACTTTGAAGTCCGAGATTGCCAAGTCCGAGGCTCCGACCTTGTTCCAGGTCAACGGCCCTGTCGGCTACCAGAACTGGTCGTCCTACACCGAAGACATGTCCGATACTGAGCCGTACAAGCAGCTTATCAACAAGGATGTCGCCCTCAAGGATGGGGATAAGGTCGTCGGTGTTCCGTATGCCATGGAGACTTATGGCCTGATCTACAACAAGGATCTGCTGGCCAAGTACATTGCCACTGACGGCGCCAAGATCAAGAGCGTCGATGACATCGACAACTTCGATACCTTGAAGGCCGTGGCCGATGACATCCAGGCTAAGAAGGACCAGCTTGGTGTCAAGGGCGCGTTCACCTCCGCCGGCTTCGACTCCAGCTCCGACTGGCGTTTCAAGACCCATTTGGCTAACCTGCCGCTTTACTATGAGTTCAAGGATGACAACGTCACCAAGCAGCCGGAGACCATCAAGGGCACCTACCTGCCGGAATATAAGAACATCTTCGATTTGTATCTGAAGGACTCCACCACCGAGCCGACCCAGCTGAGCTCCAAGACCGGTGATGATTCTACCTCCGAGTTCTCCCTCGGCGAGGCTGTGTTCTATCAGAACGGCACTTGGGCATGGTCCGATCTGCAGAAGGCCGGCATGAAGGCTGACAGCGTTGGCATGATCCCGATCTACATCGGTGCCAAGGGCGAAGAGAAGCAGGGTCTGGCCACCGGTTCCGAGAACTACTGGTGCATCAACTCCAAGGCTTCCGACGCTGACAAGAAGGCCACCAAGGACTTCCTGAAGTGGGTCGTCACCAGCAAGACCGGCATCAAGTCTCTGTCCAGCGACATGGGCTTCACCACCCCGTTCAAGTCCTTCAGCGACGTCAAGTCCGACAATCCGCTGGTCCAGGCTGCTGTTGATGATCAGAACTCCGGCAAGACCGCAGTCTCTTGGAACTTCACCATGATGCCGTCCGAAGAGTGGAAGAACAAGCTTGGTTCCGCCCTCCTCGAATACGCTCAGGGTACCGGTGACTGGGATGCCGTCAAGACCGCGTTTGTTGACGGTTGGAAGACTGAGTACGACGCTGTTCACTGAGATTGTGTTGCACCATGAGTTGCAAATCGCAATTCAATAACTGAATAAGCTAGCTGAGGTCGAGGATTTTTCCTTTCCTCTCTTCGCCCCAGCCGGTTGTGGAGACAACGGAAGGCCGTCATCGCAATGTTCTGCGATGACGGCCTTTCTGTGTTTCGTACGTTTGCCGTGTGCGCAATGTGCGGCAAACGTCAGTGACGCAGTCTGGCGGTGGTCGATCGGACGATTAGCTGTGCGGGAAACGTCTTGAACGGCTCGTCAAGCGGCTGCTTGTCAATCAGGGCAAGCGTCATACGGGCCGCCTCGTGTGCCATCTCGACCGGTGTCTGACGGATGGTGGTCAAACCGAGATCGCGAGCGTAGGTGCTGTCGTCGTAGCCAATGATGGAGATGTCGTTCGGTATTGTGAAACCGTTGCGTTCCAGCTGGAACAGTAGCGGAATTGCGATGCCGTCTTCCTGACAGGCAATCGCCGTGGGCATGTGGTCCGAGCTGAGCAGCTGCGTGACGACTTTGCTGATGTTGTTCTTGCCTTCGTCGGTAACGAACACGCGCGGTTCGACGCCATTGGACTTGCAGCACGTCATGAACGAATCGAAACGGCCCTGCACGCTGAAGTGCAGCGTCACTTCACGGTCGGTACGGATGTAAGCGATATCGCGATGGCCAAGCGTTATCAAGTGGCGTGCGGCCAATTCGGATCCCTGCTTGTCATCGATGCGCACGGCGGCGTTGAAGCCGCGCTCTTCCGGCAAGCTCGAATTGATGCCGATGATTGGCACATCGACTGACCTGAGTTGCCTGATTTCGTTGCTGTCGATGTCGAAGGAAATGACGATTACGGCGTCGACATTGCGGCGTACCGGCAGCATGTCGAAGAACGCGCGGCGTTCCTCGGCGCTGGACATCTGATAGATTGAGATGTCGTAGCCTTCATCATGGAAGGATTCGTTCAGTCCTTCCATGATGGACGAACTGAACCACAGATTGAGTCGGCCGGAAATCAGCACCGCGATTCGTAGCGCGCGGCCGGTTTTGAGTGCTGCAGCGGAGCGCGAGATGGAAAAATTTAATTCGTCGGCGGCTTTCATGACTTTGTCACGCGTGGCTTTCGACACAAGGTCGGGACGTGTGAAGGAGCGAGAAACCGTTGAAATGGAGACGTGCGCAAGTTGTGCCACGTCTTGAATGCTGCTTTTCATGGTGACCCCTTGTATAGTAGAACTACTGGATATTCAGCATACTGTATTGAAACACTCTTGCAAAAGTTGGATTACAAACGTTTTCATTTGTGCCACAGTTGTTGCGGGGCTGATATTTACAATGCTTTCAGGCTGTCAATACTATGACAACGATGCAGAATATATGATTTATGACATGTAAAAATGACAACGTTTGACATTTCGCGTCGCGCTGTTTATTATAACAACTGTAAAAACTAAAAAGGCGAAAAACAATGCAGTGATTCGCCGATTTGGGGCAGTTGGTTTTCCATGCCGCGTTGCTGCGGTGTTGGAATGGAGAGGAAAGAAAGCAGGCAAGCTATGATCAGCATGGCCGGCAAAGCGATACGAAAGTGGTGGGCTCTGTTTGCGCTACCGACGTTCGCTGCATTTATCATCGGGTTTGTAATCCCGTTCATCATGGGTGTGTATTTGAGTTTCTGCAAGTTCACAACTGTGACTGACTCGGAATTCATTGGACTTAAAAACTATCAGAAGGCACTTGCGGATAAGGAATTCCTGCATGCGTTAGGTTTCTCGACGGCGCTGACCATTGTCACTACGGTTGTGATCAATGTGGTTGCGTTTGCCATCGCATATATGCTTACCAAGGCCATCAAGGGCTCCAACATCTTCCGTTCGGTGTTCTTCATGCCGAACCTCATCGGTGGCATTATCCTGGGCTACATCTGGATGCTGCTGCTCAACGGCATTCTCGCTCACTGGGGCCGCGCGTTGACGTATAGCGCAACCTACGGCTTCTGGGGCTTGGTCATCTTGGTGTGCTGGCAGCAGATTGGCTATATGATGATTATCTACATCGCAGGCATGCAGTCGCTGCCGACCGACGTGCTCGAAGCGGCTTCCGTGGACGGCGCAAACGGCACCCAGACCATGTTCAAGATCATCATTCCGCTGATGATGCCGTCTATCACCGTATGCTCGTTCCTGTGCGTCACCAACGGCTTCAAGCTGTACGATCAGAACCTTGCATTGACCAACGGCGCTCCGTCGAACATGTCTGAAGGTCTGGCAATGAACATTACCCGCACGTTCTACGGCCGTATGGGCTGGGAAGGCGTCGGCCAAGCGAAGGCAGTGCTGTTCTTCATTCTGGTGGCCATCGTGGCGCTCATCCAGAACAAGCTCACCACGAGCAAGGAGGTGGAGGCATGAACTCCGGAGAAAAAGTCAAGCACGGCGCACTGTGGTCCGTACTGTTCGCGGTGGTTTCGCTGGCGTGGATCTTCCCGATCGTGCTGGTGATCATCAACTCTTTCAAGCAGAAGGCGTATATTTCTCGTAACGCGTTCTCCCTGCCGACCGGTAAGGCGTTCGTTGGACTTGAAAACTATACGCGTGGCCTCGATACCACGAACTTCTTTGCCAGTTTCGGCTGGACCCTGCTCATCACTGTCGGTTCCGTGGCGCTGATTCTGGTGTGCACTTCGATGTGCGCATGGTGGATTGTCCGCGTGAACAACTGGGCTGCAAAGCTGCTGTACACGTTGTTCCTGTTCAACATGATTGTACCGTTCCAGATGGTCATGTTCACCCTCTCCAAGCTGGCCGATATGCTCAAGCTCAACACCCCGTGGGGTCTGTGCTTCGTGTATCTGGGCTTCGGCGCTGGTCTGGCCGTGTTCATCTTCACCGGTGTGGTTAAGGGCATTCCGGAATCGCTGGAAGAATCCGCCATGATCGATGGTGCTTCCGTGCCGCGTATCTTCTTCCAGATCGTTGTGCCGATCATGAAGCCGTCCATTGTGTCCGTGGCTATTCTGCAGGCCATGTGGATCTGGAACGACTACCTGCTGCCGTACCTGACGCTCGACCTGGGCAAGTACAAGACCATTTCCGTGGCGGTGCAGTATCTGAAGGGCGGTTATGGTTCCGTGGATATGGGCGCCATGATGGCATGCCTGGTCATGGCCATCATCCCGATCATCATCTTCTACCTGATCTGCCAGAAGTACATCGTCAAGGGTGTTATGGCTGGAGCCGTTAAGGGCTGATCTTCGATCAGCCCTTAGGGAACAGCGCAGTGCGCTGTTCCCAGGCTCCAGCCCGAGCGGCTATGCCGCGAGGGTAACGTTGAGCCCGCGCGTAGCGCGGTCCTTAATTGCAGGGCCGAAGGCGGCGCGGTGAAGGGCTGATTTTCACCCAGAAAAATTTAAGGGACTGATGCGAATCAGTCCCTTTTTTCGTGCCTAATTACTTGCTGATGTACTTGCGGAAGACATGCTCGAGAATCGGCGAATGCAGCATCAGCATGGTGCCGTAGCCGAGCACGAGCAGCAGGAACAGGCCCTGCGGCATGTAGAACCAGCTGGCCACGAGCAGCGCGACGTACACCGCGTCAATCGCAATCAATGCCAACGTATGCCCGATGTTGCTCACGCCGAACACAAAAGCGTTGCCGAGCGTGCGCCAAAACGAGTTTTCGAAACGTGCCTGCAATGCCCAAACCCATTCAAAACCGATCAGCCATACGATCGTCAGCGCGAATTTCGGAATCAGCAGCGGCGTGATCTGCAGCACGATCCACGAGTAGACGCACAGCGTGCCGGTCGTGCCGAAAATCAGCCAATAGCCGGTCGATTTCGCAAAATTCGAACGGAACGCCTTGAAATAATTGCGCGTCGCCGTGCCTTCGCCGGACAGCGTGCGGCGGGTGGCGTCGTGGCCGGCGGTCAGTGCCGCGCCGATCGTGATGATCGGAATGCTGGTGACGAGCATCAGAATGTTGATCCAGATCGCGTCGACGGCGTCGCTCAGGCCGCGCATAAAGCCGGAATCGGGGGAGAGGAACTTCATAATCACCTTTCGTATGGCATCCGTTGGCAACGTATGCAAGTCGAATCTTCTGCGATTCTACTCGATACAGCTGGAGTATGCACATTTTCGTCAAACGTTTGATGTGCTGCAATGATTAAGTTTTCATTAGCGTTTCGCTTTGCTTGATGTTATCGTTTTCATGTAGCGGAGACAGTGCTCCGCATCCGATGGACTACGACAAAAGGGGTTATGGTGACAGCAAACAACATGCGTGACGATTGGTGGAAGCAAGCCGTCGTCTACCAGATCTACCCGCGCAGCTTCAAAGACGTGAACGGCGACGGGTTGGGAGACATCGCCGGCGTCACCGAGAAAATGGATTACCTGAAGAATCTCGGCATCGACGCGATCTGGCTGAGCCCGTTCTACCCGTCCGACCTGGCCGACGGCGGCTACGACGTGATCGACTACCGCAACGTGGACCCGCGCCTCGGCACCATGGCCGATTTCGACGCGATGGCCGCCGCCGCGCATGAAGCCGGCATCAAGGTGATCGTCGACATCGTGCCGAACCACACGTCCAACAAGCACAAGATGTTCATCGAGGCGCTCGCCGCCGGCCGAGGTTCGGCCGCACGCGACCGCTACATCTTCCGCGAAGGCCGCGGCGAGCACGGCGAGCTGCCGCCGAACGACTGGCAGTCGCTGTTCGGCGGCCCGGCGTGGCAGCAGGTCGATGACGGACAGTGGTACCTGCACATGTTCGCCAAGGAGCAGCCGGATCTGAATTGGAAGAATCCGGACGTGCACGAGGAATTCAAGAAAACGTTGAGATTCTGGTCCGACCACGGCACCGACGGCTTCCGCATCGACGTGGCGCACGGCTTGGCCAAGGACCTCGATTCCGTGCCGCTGGCCGACATGGATCCGGCCGCGGTGCAGCATGTGCTGCCGGCGGACGGCGCGTTCAGCCCGCTGTGGGACCGTCCGGAAGTGCACGACATCTACCGCGAATGGCGTCAGGTGTTCAACGAGTACAATCCGCCGCGTTTCGCCGTCGGCGAGGCGTGGGTGAAGGCCGAATCGCAGCATCTGTACGCGTCCACCGACGAGCTCGGCCAGGTGTTCAATTTCGAGTTCGCCGAAGCCAACTGGTTCGCCGACGAGTTCCGTACGGCCATTGCTGACGGCTTGCGCGCCGCCGAGGAAACGCACGGTTCCACCACGACGTGGGTTATGAACAACCACGATGTGCCGCGCAGTCCGTCGCGTTTCGGTCTGCCGCAGGTGAAGGACGCTCCGTACCACCAGCTGGCGCACGATTGGCTGTTGCGTGACGGAGAGACCTACCGCGAGAATCGTGAGCTCGGCACCCGTCGCGCCCGCGCAGCCGCGCTGATGGAACTGGGCCTGCCGGGTTCCGCCTACGTGTATCAGGGCGAGGAACTGGGCCTGTTCGAAGTGGCGAACATTCCGTGGGATCGTCTTGAGGATCCGACGCCGTTCAACACCCGTCGCAACTTCACCGACAAGGGTCGTGATGGCTGCCGTGCACCGATGCCGTGGAAGGCTGCCGATTGCGGCGAACCGGCTTCGTGGAGCCCGGACTTCATCACCGGCGGCACGTTCGGTTTCGGCCCGGAGCAGGGCGATTCCGCCGACGCGCACCTGCCGCAGCCGGCCTGGTTCAAGGATTTCGCGGCCGACGTCGAGGCCGATGACAACGGTTCCATGCTGCACTTGTACCGCAAGCTGTTGCAGTTGCGACAGACGGTGCTGACGGCAACCGGAGACACGTCCGCCGACCTGCTGGACATGGGCGATACGGTGGTCGCCTACTCGCGTCCGGCCACGGAAGGCCGTCGATTCCTGTCCGTCACCAATTTCGGCGACGAGCCGATCGCCCTGCCGGACGATGCGGTCGCCATCGCAAATTCCGTGCCGTTGACGGACGACGGCAAGCTGGATAGCGACGCCTCAGTCTGGCTGCTGCTGGGCTGATCGACCGCTGAACCTGGCCGCTCCCAAATCGCCTTGCATATATGAAAAATTCCGGCCCTCCACAAGGAGGACCGGAATTTTGGTTTGTAAGGAAAGGGGAATGGTAAGTCTAAACGCTACTTCTCGCCGTTCATGATGGCGGCAAGCGATTGCACGCGCGGCAGATCGAACACTTCATCGGTGTGCACCACCTTGAGGTCCGGGCCTGCCAGCGGCACACGCCAGTTGGAGTATTCACTGGACGTGCCCGGCTGGTTCTGCGTGCGCGTCTCGCCCACGCCATCCACCAGCGCGGCCTGCAGCAGCACGGACGGCGACTTGAGCAGCATCTTGTGCATCGCCTCGACGATTTCCTGGATGTGGCCTTCCACATCGCCCGCCACTTCCGGCGTGATCAGGCCGGACTCCACGAGACGGTCCATCATCGCGTCGCGTTCGGCGGTGGCGGAAGCCTGGAACTCCTCGACCGGGCCGGACAGCAGGTGCAGCTGTTCGCGCAGCTTGACGTGCTCGAACTGCAGGTAGCCGGCGGTCGGCGGCAGGTCGTGCGTGGTGACGGAAGCCAGCGCGTACTTGCGGTACGTGGACGGATCGGCGTACGGGTCGCCGGCGTTGGGGGAGTCGTCCACGCGGGCGAACCATTCCACCATGCAGCCCAGCAGGCCGTGCTCGCCGAGTACCGTGCGTACGTAATCAGGCACGGTGCCCAGATCCTCGCCGACCACCAAACCGTTCACGCGGGACGCTTCAATGGTCAGGATCGCGATCATCGCCTCATAGTCGTACGTAACGTACGCGCCACCGCGCGCGCCTTCGCCCTGCGGAATCCACCACAGACGGAATAGGCCGAGTACATGGTCGATGCGCACCGCGCCCGCGTGCGAGAACATGTTGTGCACCATCTCGCGGTACACGCCATAACCAGTTTTGGCCAGATAATTCGGATTGAACGGCGGCTGGCCCCAATCCTGACCCTGCTGGTTGTAGAAGTCCGGTGGGCAGCCCACGGTTACGCTGCCTACTGCGAAACGTTCCGGATTCCACCACACGTCCGCGCCGAGCGAGTGCACGCCCACGGCCATATCCTGCATGAGGCCGAGTGCCATACCGCTGTCACGGGCGGCGTTCTGCGCGGCTGTCACCTGCTCGTCGGCGATCCACTGCAGCCAGCATTCGAAATCGACCATATCGGCGTGCTCGCGCATGAGCTCCACCACTTCAGGCGAATCGCGGTTCGTGTCCTTGAACCACGTGCCTTCCCACGGCGCGCCCCACACCTGGAACGCCACCGACCATGCGGCGAACGCGCGCAGATCCGGACCCGCGGCCTCCTTGAACGCGTCGAACGCGGCCTGACGCTCGACGGAACGCGGCACGTTGTACACAAGCTGCAGCGCCTGGCGCTTGTGCCACCAAGCGGAATTGATGTCGAGCGGCTCGATACTGTCGTTGGCTGGCGAGACTTCCGCGTGCAGACGCGCCACTTCGGCCTGGTCCGCCTCGTTGAGTTCCGCATATTCAGCGATATCCTGCGGACGGATGTACGTCACATTGAGAAAACGACGCGATTCGGGAAGATACGGCGACGGCTCCAGCGGCGGCACCGGCGCGGTGGCGTGAATCGGGTTGATAAGCATGAAATCGGCATGCGATTTCGTTGCCGCGTCGGACAGCAGCAGCTTCAGATCGCCATAGTCGCCCACGCCCCAGGATTCAGCGGAACGGATGGAATACATCTGTGCCATCCAGCCCCAACGTTGCTTTTCCGCTACTGCTGGCGGCAGTTCGATGCGTGCCGGTGCGCAGATCAGCGCGGCTTCGGCGTGCAGCGGGCCGGCATCGACGGCCAGCGTGTGGTAGCCGGCGGGAATATCGTCCGGCAGCGTCAGTTGCAGCGAGCCGTCATCTGCGTTCGAGCCCGTCAGATACGCGGTCAGATCGCCCGCATATTCCGTGCCGTCTTCCAACGTCAGCTTCAGCGCCACGTCGTTTCCTTTCGCGCGGATTGGCGTGACGGCTTCCTTGCCGATGAACTTCACGACGGTCGGCTCAACAAGTGTGTCTGCGATGCGCTGCTGGGTCGCCGCATAGGAGGCGGTGATCGCTTCGTCGCTGGATGCGTCCACGCCGAGTGCGGCCAATACGGAGACGAGCACTTCGTCGCGGATTTCCACATAGGTGCCGAGCTGGTCGATATACGACGTGGAAATGCCATTGAGCTTGGCGAGCTGGATAAGAGGCCGTGCGATGCGCTCTGCGCTTTCGGTCTGCTGGGTCTGTGTCATGGGTCCCTTCTTTCCGCGCCGTTTGTGACGGCTGACATGCTACATTGCTTGCGATTGTCGCAGCTTCGATGCTGGTGGCATTCGCACCAAAGATAACTATATCACGGTATGATATCGTTTTCAAAGCGTGTTTTGCGGTAAGAGAGTGTTGCTATATTGCGATTTTGCTCTAATTTCAGGAATATAGATAACCGGAATTGTTTTTCCATATTGACTATCGTTTGCAATACGAAGGCGCAGCGCTCCGCATTGCAAACGATTATTCCAACGGGGCATTGCTCGTCTGCTACTCGGCTTCGAGAATTGCAAAGCTTTGCAGACCTAGACGCAGCGAAGTGCCGCTAATTTCGTTTTCGCCGATGCTGAAAATCGTCCGATAACTACCATCTGGTAGCTGCAAAGCTTTGCAATCGCGGCTTGGATTGACGGCTATGATCAGCTTCTGCAGGTGGGTGGAACGCTCGAAAACGAACACTCTATCGCGTTCGATTGCATGGAACGTAGCCCCCGACCGCAAGGCGTCGCATTCCCCCTTGACGTGGAGTATGGAGCGCACCGTATGCCACAGTGATTCGGCGTCGGCCTGCTGTGCGGCGACGGTCGGGGCGTCGGCGGACGGGTCGGCGGGCAGGTAGCTGCCACCGGTCACATCGCCAGCCCGAGTGTCCGATTCTGCAGAATCGGACACGTGAAGTGCTCCGGATGCGTCGTTCGCATCCCACTGCATCGGTGTGCGCGAACCGGTGCGCACGTAGCCGCCTTCTTTGCCGGGCAGTGCGCGGTATCGCATGCCGATTTCGTCGCCGTAATACAGGAACGGCACGCCCGGCATCGCGAACAGCGTGCAGTATGCCAGGGCGATTTCGCGCTGCGACAGTCGCGGCGCCACGCGTGCGGTGTCGTGGTTGCAGGTGATGAAATTAAAATTTCCGTCGGCCGTTTCCGCTTCGCGCAGACGCGGCTCGTACTCGTCCAGGAATTCGCTGATCGGCGTGCCGGAATCGGCGTTGAAATAGCTCTTGTCGCCCTTGCGGCTCAACGGGTCGTCCACGTTGCGCAACAGCATGTTGTAGCCGTTGGGAACGCCGTCCCAACGCCAATCGAGATAGAAATCCATGTCGAAGCCGGCGGCCATCGACTCCTCTGGCCGTCCCCATTCCGAAACGAACGCGGCTTCGGGGAAGGCCGGGCGGATCCGGGCGAACATGTACTGCCAGGTGCGGATGGTATAAGGCTTGCCCTCATCGTCCTTTTTGACGAGGCTGTCGGCCATATCCACGCGGAAGCCGTCTGCGCCACGGGAAAGCCAGAACCGCATGACGTCCACCATCGCGTCGCAAGTGGCCTTCGCGTCCGGACCAAGGGCTGGCTTCTGCCAGCTACGTTCGGGGTGCGCGAAACCGTAGTTGAGCGCCGGCTGGCATTTGAAGAAGTTCAAGATGTAGGTACCGTTGCGGGGCGATTCGCCGCCGATGAATGGCAGTCCGTCGCCACCGGAGATCCATGAGTCTGTCCAGATGTAGCGGTCGGAATAATTGTTTCGCTCGACCTTGCAACTGCGGTGGAACCACTCGTGTTCCTCGCTGGTGTGGCCTGGCACGAGATCGAGGATCACGTGCATGTCGCGCCGGTGGGCGGCGTCGAACAACGCAATGAGATCGTCGTTGGTGCCGTAGCGTGATGCCACCTTTTTGTAGTCGCGCACGTCGTAGCCGGCGTCTTTGAATGGCGAGTCGAAACAGGGATTGAGCCAGATCGCGTTGCATCCGAGATCCTTGATGTAGTCCAGTTTTAAAGTGATTCCGGGGATGTCTCCGATGCCGTCGCCATTGGAGTCGACGAAGGACTGTGGATAGATTTCATAAAAAATTGCGTCGGCAAGCCATTTGGGGTGGGGGTGTTTCGCGGGGGGAAGCATGAGGGTGTGTCTCCTTGATATTTCGCGGTTTGCGGTGTTTCTTTGAAACAATCATAACGCTGAATTGCAAACGTTGGCAGAAACGTGCTACACTAACAATCACTGATACATTTTTGGTGGCCCCAGTGTTGTTGGTAATCATCCAAGAACGATGATGTGAACGTATGCAGGGTTTTGGTCCGTACCATTTAACCGGAGATGTTGAGGAACACAAGGTTATGTGAGGAAAGGAAGATCAATGAAGATCGATTGGAAGAAGGCAATCGGACTTACTGCTGCCGTTTCTATGCTGGTTCCGCTCGCTGCGTGCGGTGGCTCCTCCGACGGTGGCGATAAGAACGCTTCCGGCTCCACCGAGGCCGTCACGCTGAGCGTGTGGGCCCCGCAGGAAGATCAGGCCAAGGACACCAACTGGCTGGGCAAGGTCGAAGAGAACTTCGCCAAGGCGCATCCGGAATACAATATCACGTGGAAGAATGACGTGGTCTCTGAAGGCGATGCTTCCAAGCAGGTCAGCACTGATCCGTCCGCGGCGGCCGATGTCTATATGTTCGCTTCCGATCAGTTGGGTGTTCTAATGGACGCCAAGGCCATTGGCCAGCTGGGCACCGACGCTGAGAAGCAGGTGAAGGAACAGAACGGTGACCTCGAAGTCAACTCCGTCACCGGCACCGATGGCAAGCTCTATGGCGTGCCGTACACCGACAACACGTGGTTCATGTACTACAACAAGTCCAAGATCACCGAGGATGAGGCCAAGGACTTCGATACCATCCTTTCCAAGGCCAAGGTCGCGTTCTCCCTGCAGAATTCTTGGTACATCAACGGCTTCTATGATGGCCTGAGCCTGTTCGGCGAGAAGGGCAATGATGCTGACGCAGGCATGGTCTTCCCGAAGGACGGCGCCGATATCACCTCTTATCTGGTTGATGTGGTCGCCAACCCGAACTTCTCCAACGACGATGGCGCTTCCGGCCTCGCAGCCATCAAGGATGGCTCCGCCGACGTGCTGTTCTCCGGTACCTGGTCCGCTAAGGACGTGAAGGAGGCCCTGGGTGACAACTACGCCGCCACCTCTCTGCCGACCTTCACCGTGAACGGCCAGAAGAAGCAGATGAAGTCCTTCGCCGCCACCAAGGCCGCTGCTTACAACCCGAACGCCAAGAACCCGAAGGCCGCCGCTCAGTTCGCGGCTTACCTCGGCTCCACCGAAGCTCAGAAGCTGCACTACGAGATGCGCGCCATCCCGCCGACCGACAAGTCCCTGTCCGACCTGACCACCGACGACATCGCAGCCAAGGCCCAGGCCGACACCATGGCCAACACCGCCCTCCTGCAGTCCGGTCTGTCCGGCATGAACGATTGGTGGACTCCGGCCGAAACCTTCGGCAAGGCCCTGGTCAACAAGGAAATCACCAAGGACAACGCTGCCGCCAAGTACCAGGATTGGGTCAAGCAGGCCGGTGGCAAGATCGCTGAGTGAAATCAGTAATCCTAAAAATCCAATAACTGAAGAATGCAGGTGGTTGGCACTGCCAAATCCCCCCAGCCATCCTGCAGCTTTGAGAGACGCTTCGAGTCGCGGTGTCTCTCTCCACTTTGCATAGTGGCTCACTCCTCCTCCGAGCTTTGCATTCCCGGGCAAGGTTTTTAAATTCTCCTTCCCCTTGTCCGGGAGCAAAGCTTTTTTTATCTTTCAATATCCATATGAGAGGGCAGTCGAAATGACAGCAACAACTCTTTCCCCACGGGAGATGAAGCGCCTTCGGAAGCAGGGTGCTGATTATGTTTCTCCGTCGCCTTACACGGTAAGGGCGGCGTTCCGGCGTGGTGACCTGTTCACTAAGCTTTCCGCAGTGGTGTTTGGTCTTGGCGATATCGTGCGCAAGCAGTATGTCAAGGGCATTGCCATGCTGGCGCTGGAAATCGCATACTTCGTGTTCATGGCAATCAATGGTGTGGACTATCTTTCCAAGTTGCCGACCTTGGGCACCAATGCAGGCGGCAAGAAGCTGGTCGACGGCTTCTGGGTCTACACCGAACCTGACCGTTCCGTGGTCATCCTGTTGTACGGTGTCGCCACTCTGGTTATCACCGCTGCCTTCATCGGCCTGTGGGTCATGTCCGTGCGCTCTGCATACAAGTCCCAGGTGCTGCTCGAGGAGAACGGCAAGGCTCCGAGCTTCATGGACGATGTCCGCGAGCTGCTCGATGCCAAGGCGCACGTTCTGCTGATGTTCCTGCCCACGCTGGGCATCGTCGTGTTCACCGTGCTGCCGTTGATCTTCATGATTTCAATGGCATTCACCAGCTATGACCACAAGCACCTCGTGCTGTTCCACTGGGTCGGCTTTGAGAACTTCGCCAAGGTTTTCTCCAACAGCGGCGGCACTGTTAACGCTGCACTGTTCGGACGCGTGCTGGTGTGGACCTTGGTCTGGGCTTTCTTCGCCACTTTCCTGAACTTCTTCTTCGGCATGTTCGTGGCCATGATCATCAACCGCAAGACCACCCACTTCAAGGGTTTCTGGCGCGCATGCTTCTCCATGTCCATCGCCGTTCCGCAGTTCGTGTCTCTGTTGGTCATGCACACCATGCTCCAGCCGCAGGGTGCGGTGAACCGCATGCTGCAGACGTGGGGTTGGATTGACGGCCCGTTGCCGTTCTTCACCAACGCCACTTGGGCCCGCGTCACCGTGATCATCATCAACCTGTGGGTCGGTATCCCGTACACCATCATGCAGATCACCGGTATTCTGCAGAACATTCCGGCCGATCAGTATGAGGCGGCGAAGATCGACGGTGCCAACTGGTGGCAGATCTTTACTAAGATCACCATGCCGTACATTATCTTCGTGCTCACCCCGTATCTGATTACCACCTTCACGGGCAATGTGAACAACTTCAACGTCATTTACCTGCTGTCCGGCGGCGATCCTACGCCATTGGGCGATTCCGCAGGCTCCACTGATTTGCTTATTACCTGGCTGTACAAGCTGACCGTGGACAAGCAGGATTACAATCTCGGTGCCGTGATCGGCATCATGACCTTCGTCGTGTTGGCCATCGTTTCGCTGATCACCTACCGCAATTCCGGCTCCTATAAGAATGAGGAGGCATTCCGATGAGCAACAAGCATTCCGCAACCAAAGTGGAAAGCCACGGCCTTCTGCACGACCAGAAGATCCGCCGTATCACCGGCGACGTGTTCGCCCACTTGTTCCTGGCCATTCTGGCCGTCATCTGGCTCGTCCCAATCGTATGGGTGTTCGCGGAGTCGTTCAATAAGAACACCGCCCCGTACACCAGCTCCTTCTTCCCGAAGGAGTGGACTCTGGACAACTATAGGGTGCTGTTCACCGACCGCAACGTGTTGGACTTCCCGAAGATGTTCGGCACCACGTTCATCATCGCCTGCTTCACCTGTGCGATTTCTCTGATCTTCGTGCTCTCTGTGGCATACTGCATGAGCCGTATGCGTTTCCGTGTGCGCAAGACTTTCATGAACGTTGTGCTGATTCTTGGCATGTTCCCGGGTATCATGGCCGTCACCGCCATCTACTTCATCTTGAAGGCCTTGGGCCTGTCAAGCGGCACCATGACTACCGTGGCGTTGATTCTCGTGTACTCCGCCGGTTCCGGCGCTGGCTTCTACGTGATGAAGGGCTATATGGACACCATTCCGACCTCGCTGGACGAAGCCGCCCTGCTCGACGGTTGCACCCGTTTCCAGGTGTTCCATAAGATCATCATCCCGATCTGCAAGCCCATGATCGTCTACCAGGCCATCATCGGCTTCCTGACCCCGTGGCTCGACTTTGTCATGGCCAAGGTGATCTGCCGTACGCAATCCAACTACACCGTGGCATTGGGCCTGTGGCTCATGCTGCAGAAGGAATATATCCAGAACTGGTTTGCCCGCTTCGCCGCGGCCGCGGTCGTGATCTCCGTTCCGATCGCCATCCTGTTCATTGTGATGCAGCGCTTCTATCAGGAGTCCATGTCGGGCTCCGTGAAGGGCTAAAGAAAGGCAAAGGATATGACGCTCGTAGACAGCTTCGCACAGCCGAACACGAGCGTCGCCGAACCGTTCCCGCTGTGTCTGGAACGGCCGCTGGGTGCCGTTGTTACTGAAACCGGCACCCAGTTCGCTCTCTGGGCTCCTTCCGCACAGAAGGTGACCCTGAGACTGTTCTCGCGTGGCTCCATGGGGGAAAGCGGCGACGCTCTGATTGGACAGTACACGATGCGTCCGGAATCCGATGGTTCCTGGACGTACGATTTCGCCGACAACATGCACGGCGTGTATTACGACTTTTTGATTGAACGCGATTGCGGTTCCGTGGACCGCGTCGCCGATCCGTGGGCGCGCGGGGCCGGTGTGAACGGCCGGCGCAGCATGGTCGTGGACTTCAGCCGCACCAATCCGGATGGTTGGTACCGCGACCATATGCCGGACGTGCCGCTTGCGCAGACGGTGGTCTGGGAAACCCATGTGGGCGATTTCAGCAATGATCCCGCCGGCGGTTTCCCCGAATCGCATCGGGGCAAGTATCTGGCGTTCACCGACGACGGTACGTCTCTGGACGGGCATCCCGACTTTCCCACGGGCATCGCATATCTCAAGAAACTTGGCGTCACCGCGGTGCAGCTCATGCCGATTTACGATTTCGGTTCCGTGGACGAAGAGACCTGCGATCGCTACAACTGGGGGTACGATCCGGTCAATTACAACGTGCCGGAAGGCTCGTATTCCACCAATCCGTTCGACGGGTCGGTGCGCATCCGCGAAGTGAAGCAGATGGTGCAGGCGCTGCACAACGCCGGCATCAAAGTGATCATGGACGTGGTCTACAACCACATGTTCTCGCCCGATAATTGGTTTGAGCGGTCGGTGCCGGACTATTTCCTGCGCCGTAAGCCCAACGGCGCGCTGGCCAACGGATCCGGCTGCGGCTGCGATATGGCCACCGAACGCAAGATGTTCCGCCGGTTCATCGTGGAATCCGTGACGTTCTGGGCGCGCGAATACCACATGGACGGCTTCCGTTTCGACCTGATGGGTCTGATCGACGTGGACACCATGAATGCCGTGCGTGCTGCTCTGGATGAGATTCCCGGCCGTGGACGCGACATTCTCATGTACGGCGAACCGTGGTCCGCGGGCGCCACCGCGCCGCTGCCCAGCGACACCGTGCTGGCTGACAAGTCAGGCCTGTCGAAGCTTGACAGTCGCATCGGCCACTTCTGCGACACCACGCGAGACACCATCAAGGGCCATGTGTTCTTCTCGGACCGCCCGGGTTATGTGAACGGTGGCATGCACGAGAACGTAGCGGCTGCGCGTGAGGCCGTGGACGCGTGGCGTCGCGGCAAACATTCGGAAGGAGTGGCAGGCCAGGTCATTCAATACGTGTCCGCGCACGACGACCTCACGCTGTGGGACAAGTTGTGCGCGAGCTTTGCGGCTGGTTCGTTGGGCAGCACCGTGGCCGAAGGCGTTAACGAAAACACCGTGGATGTGCCAAAAGTCATGTATGACGCCGATTTCTCGGCGGAAGGGCTGGCCGGTGTCGGTCCGCAGATTGCGGCCGCGCTGACCGACGTGATGGACGCCAACAAGCTGGCTGTGGGTATCACGCTTACCTCCGCTGGCATCCCGTTCATGCTGTCCGGCGAGGAGTTCGCACGTACCAAATTCGGCAGCTCTGATTCTTACGATTCCGCCAAAGAGCTTAACTGGCTCGATTGGAACCGTGCATGGCAGAAGCGCGATTTGATTGAGTATTACGCGAAGTTGATTGCATTGCGCAAGTCTGATCCACAGTGGTTCGACGGCAATCGCAATATCGTCGATACGGAAGGCGACGAACTCGTGTTCCGCGTCGGCGATTATCTGATGGCCGCCAATCCAGGCAGACACGTCGGCGTTATTGACGTGGCCGTAACGGGTTTGGAACCGATTGGCGGAATACGGAGATACTGGTGTGGTCTCGGCTCGTCCGTCAGTCCGGTGGAAGGCAATGTGAGCGCAGGTGATGGCGATTATTTGATTGTTCCACCGCATACGTTTGCAATCTGGCGGTTGCAGTAATACTCTCAGTAGGGAAGCTACAAAACGGCGACCGCAAAGCTGCGGTCGCCGTAACCGATACGGCAATGGGGCCGGAAAACCAGAAAGGATACGAGAAGTGGGAGCCGGAGCTCATAATCCACGATATGAGGTGGTATTTTTCGACCTCTACGGGACGTTGATCGACATTCGTACAGACGAACAGAGCGAAACCGCCTGGCAGGCGCTATATGACTGCGTTTGCGAACTGGGTGCCGACTACGAATCGGTCGACGAAATGCGCGAACGCTTCGAAAAACTTGAGGCCCGCGAAATGGTCCATCAAGCCGATCGTGCAATCGTCCGTAACGGATGGGATGAATTCGATATCCTGCCGGTCTACCGGTCGCTGCTGATGAACCGTAGTGAGGAGGCTGAAAAGAAACTGGCACTGCCGCAAGCCGCGCTGAAAGCCGCATGGGCGTTCCGGCAGGGCAGCACCAGCATGATCCGCCTGTATCCGGGCGCACTCGACATGATCGAAGCATTGCAGGAGGCCGGCGTCGTCGTGGCGCTGCTAAGCAACGCACAAGCCTGCTATACTCGCCCCGAACTGGAAATGACCGGCTTGGCGAACGTACTGGACGACGTGATTATCTCCAGCGAAGAGAAAATCCGCAAGCCTGCCCGCGACTTGTACATGTTGGCTCTCGACCGCGAGTTCGTAATCGCAAAAAACGCGCTCATGGTGGGCAACGATGAAGCAAACGATATTATCGGAGCCAATTCCGCCGGTCTCGACGCAGCATACTTCCGTACGGAAATTTCGCCGATGAGCGACCCGCCCAAGTCGGAGCATGCGGTATGTTCGTTTACCGGTGCCGACTACGACGGTCTGCTGAAATTCGTGCTGAACGCGTGAAACGCGCGTAGGTTGCGTCTTGGGCGTACTGGGCGTCTTGGGCGCACGAAAGGCCGTATGCGGAACTGAGGAGGACATATGGAAAGCTATGTCGAGCAGGGTGCTGGAGCTGATTCGATTGAACAGATCGGATTCGGCGGCGCTCGCCGTACCAAGAAGAAGCACCGCGGACTGACGGTGTTCCAGCTCAAGGTCATCGGCGCTGTGGCGTTGGCTCTGTCAGCTGGTAGCACCACCATTGTGCCGCTGTTTTTCGGTTCCGACGTCAATAATATGACGTCGCTGACGGCGATGGTCTTAAGCGAGGTCGTATCTTGGTTTGCTATTCCGATTTACGCGTGGCTGCTGGTGCAGGGTTTCCGTGAAACACATAGTCGCGTCGCGTACGGCCTGCAGCTGTTCATCCTCGCCGTGGTGTGTGAGGTGCCGTACGACCTCTGCACGTCGCATAAGGCTTTCGATTTTGGCTCGCAGAACCCTGTTTTCGGTCTGTTCATCGCGTTCGTTGTGCTTGCCGTGTTGGATTGGGTGGCGGCGCGCTACCAGAAGTCAATGAAGATTGTGCTGTCGGTCGGTCTGGTGTTGATCGGACTGTTGTGGGATCTGCTGCTGCGCGTCGGCCTGCGCCAGCATATGATGAGCGTCGGCTCGGTGACGCTTGGTTTCGTGCTGATTTTCACGTTGATGCGCCAGCATGAGAATTCGATGATGTTCACTGCCGGCCTGTTTGGCGCGGTGATGATGATTATGCCTGGCATTGGCGTTGCATTCGTGCATTATTACAACGGCGAGTTGGGTTATAAGCGGCAGTGGACGAAGTGGGCTTTTTACGCGGCTTATCCAGTTATTTTGATATTTTGTGCTATTGGTGCAACATTAGCGTGATTTTTGACAACGTTCGCAGTATAATAGTAGCAATATGGGAGAGCATTGCCGCTCGGGCAAGTGTTTCCAAGGCTGGGAACGTTTGTGATTATGATGCAGAAACCGCAAAGGGGTTGAGAGATGGATAGAGCAGGCATTCGCGAGGTGGCCAAGGCCGCGGGTGTGTCGATTTCCACGGTGTCGCGCGCGTTCACGCGTCCGGAACTGGTGTCCGAACGTACACGTCGCAAGGTGCTGGAAACTGCCGACAAGCTTGATTTCAACATCTCCCGTTCCGCCACATCGTTGAAATCGGGCCAATCGTACCGTGTGGCGATGCTGATGAATGAAGAGATCACTAGCTGGTTCAATACGGAAGTGTTCGCTGGAATCGAATCCGTCATGCATAATGCCGGGTATGACGTATCGCTGTTCCAGCATGTCGACACGGCCGAGAATCGCAAGGAATTCTTCACGAATCTGCCCGTCCGCCGCAACGTGGACGCCGTATTCGTAACGTCGTTCGGCGTGGATCCGAAGGAAATCCAGCAGCTCAAACGCATCCACGTGCCGATCATCGGCATCAATACGCCGACGCAAAACGGCTTCGACGCCACCATCTCCATCGACGATGAGGACGGCATGTTCACCGCCGCCCAGCATCTGATCAATCTGGGGCACAAGAATATCGTGTACGTGTGCTCCGATGCGGTCGATTCCATTAATTCCTCCATCGATGCGCGAGGACAGGGCTTCATCCGCGCCTGCAAGACGATGGGGGCCTCCCATGACTTCAAGTGGCGCGTCGTCTCTGTGCCGCGTGGCAAGACCTTCGCCGACTCGGCGTTGACCGCGCTGCTTGCGTTGGACGAGTTCCCGGACGCGATCTGCTGCCAGATGGATATGATGGCGATTCCGCTGGTGTTGCGTTTGGAACGTTACGGCCACCACACGCCGAGTGACTATTCGATTATCGGCTTCGACGATTCGCCGTACGCCGACACTGTGAGCCTGACCACCATGCGCCAGGATCCGTATGCGATGGGTCGCGCGGCCGCACAAAAGGCCATGAAGCTTATCGAAGGCAAGCCGCTTGAGAACGCGCATGAGATTGTGCGCGCCCAGCTCGTACTACGCGGCACCGATTCCGTGTACGGCACTGGCCGCTGAGAGCCGAGTCTCATTACCCTTCCGCAGCCCGTCAATGCCGACGGGCTGATTGTGATGGCCTGGGGTGGATTGATAAGGGATACCCCCACTGTAGTCACGGTGTGTGGCATACGTTTTCAGGAAAAAAAAATGAAACAATTTGCAGTGATGTGTTTCATGACACGCCAATCGGGGGCTGATGAATGATGAATTTCATTCAATGATCAGCATGTGTTTTTTGATTTTGCAATCGTTGACAAACCGTTGAATATCAGGCTTTAAAGCGTTGTCCCCGTGAGAGGGGACGAAAAAACGTATCGGGGGAGGGGGTGTGGGTTCTTTCTGTTTCATTTTGTTTTCATAACTGCAAAGGTTATCATAGTAAACCGTAGGTCAGAGAAAAAGGGAAAACAGAGGTTTCCGGCTGTGTTGCCGGAGATGGGAACAGTGCAGAAGCTATACGTAAAACAGAAGTGATAACGGCATTATGCAAAGGATATCAACCCTCGAGTTGAGGGACTCAGAAGGGTGAACACTTTGCGGATAGGGGACAAGATGAGGCAATGGCGTAATGGTGTCGGCAACGCACCACGACACTATGCAGGAACGCGATCGGCAACCGGTCGCGTGCTTTCGCGTACCCGCTCCCTGACCGCCGCCGCCATAGCGGTAGCCATGATGGCCACCGTAGCAGTAACTTCCCTCCTCCCCACCTACAATGCCAAAGCTGACGAAAGTCGCAATGACGGCGCAATCTGCACACCTACCACAGAACCGTTAGGCGATCAGACCTCCGGCAGCGGTAACGATGAAGGTATCGCTACTTTCGTTGGCGGTGACATGTATGTAGGTGGCAAGAAGTCGGGCATTACTTCTGCCAATAACAACAATGCGCCTGAGGGTTCTTACGCTGTTGAGGCCGAAGGCTTGACCGCTGTGAACGGAAAGCTTTTGCTTCATCCAATGAAGCAGGCTTGGAACATCTGGAATAAGGATGGCTCATTCAATCGTTCGCGTGGTTTTCGTTGGGGCATCGTCGGTTTTGGTTCGCAGTTCCGTCCGAAGGACGGTTCGACTGTGCTTTCGGTTGGCGGCAATAGCACCAATTCCGAGTTGAATTGGTTCGGTGGTGCTCAGGGCTGGACGGATGACGCTAATCAGGGATCCAGCTGGCTTGGAACCGGAGCGGGGAATGGCGCTACCGGCGAGACGAATGACCATAACTTTAACGCGAACATTGCTGGTAATCAGACCACAGTGCAAAGCCGCAACACTTGGAAGAACGGTGAACAGTATTCCGTGTACGACATGGGCGGCAACGGCAAAGTCAACTGGAATCAGAGCGACACCGTTATTTCCGGAGTGAAGAACCCCTCGACGGGTTCGGATTACACATATTCCGAATATAAGAATTATGTGACTACGCTGTCTGGCAAGCTCGCGAAGATTTCCTCCAGCAACACTGTTACGAAGGGCAATGAGGATAATTACACAGGCAAACGTTATTCATACAGCTACAACACTTACGCAAACAACGTTTACCGGTTCGATATTGAGAACAACCCCCGTCAGACGGAAATCACGCTGACCGGCGATGGCAAAGACGAGTTGCAGGTGTTCAATTTAGACGCATCAATGCTGAATAGCATTGGTGATGCCGGCGTGGTGTTCAACTTCAAGAACATCTCCGACAATGCTTCGGTCGCCATCAACATCAACGGTAATGGCAATGATGTGAAGTTCCGTAATGGCTGGCAGTTCAAGTGGAACGACGTTGATATCTCCGACGGCTACGTCATGATGAATTCGACGGGCACAAACCGCTACAACAATACGCATGGGCAGGAGTACGTCAAGCGCGCAAGCCAGCTGATGTGGAACTTCTATAACACCAACTCCCTTACCATCCTTGGCGGTAAGGGGTCGGGGCATATCAATACCGGCTGGTACAAGAACCAGAACCATGGTGATAAGGAAGACTGGTACAACGTCAACGTAACCGATGATCCGTCTGCCGCATGGATGGGTTCCGTTATGGTAACGGGCAACGATTCCGGTGCTGCAGGTAACTTCCAGTCGCATGTCTCCACCAACGGTCGTGTGTGGACTACCGGCGATTTCGAAATGTACAACAAGGATGTTGTTACCACAGGCAACGGTAATTTTGTCAACTCCGAAGGTAAATATTCCACCTCTGCAGTGGATATGGACCAGGAGCGTCATAATCTGCCATGGAACGGCTCGTACTCCACCTCCTGCGCCGCGATCGCGTGGAACAAGGTGGATGACACCGCTGGGCACAATGCTCTCGGCGGAACCAGCTGGACTGTGTACGGCAAGAAGGAAGATGCGGTAAACGGCACGAACGCTCTCGCCACCATCGCCGATGGCGGCTGGAACGATGATGCCGATGCGGAAGGTTCGTTTCAGCTGGGCAACCTCGCCAAGAACGGCACCTATTTCCTAAAGGAATCGGGTACGGCTGAAGGTTATGCGCAGAACACCAACATTTACCAGATCAATACTGGTAACAGCACTACCGAGGCTGCGACAAACATCTCCAACGTTTTCGACAGTGCCGGTGGTGCAATCAGCACGGATGCAGACAAACTGTTGACCGACGGCAAGATCATCAATAAGAAGACCGGTTCGGCGATCGAATGGCAGAAGGTCGATGGCACCGACAACAGCACGTTGCTGGCCGGTTCAACGTGGACGCTCTCCAAGATGAACGGCAATACTACTGAGCAGTCTTGGAACATTACTGATGACCAGTCCGGCACAGAGGTCAAAGGCATTACGATTACGGATGCAAACGGTAACGTTGTCGCATCTGATACGACTATTACGTTTAAGGGCAACAATTCGCAGACGTTTACCGCAACTGCGTACGACCAGCAAAACCAGGTGATCACTGGTGCCAAGCTGACTTGGTCTTCCGACAACGCCACTGTCGCGTCGGTTGACCAGAACGGTACCGTCACTCCGACCGGCAACGGCAATACCACTATTACCGTGAAGTCGGCTGATGGTAAGGTCACCGCATCGTTCACTGTCAATGTTTCCGGCGTGACCGTAGAGACTTCCGTGTCGATTAACGGCTATACCAATGGTCAGGAAATCAGTCTTGAGAAGGGCGAGATCCGCAAACTGACCGCTTCCGTGGCTCCTGAAGGCAACAAGGTTGAATGGTTCACTTCCAGTGCGGATAACGTCTCGCTGAGCCCCACCACCGGCACCAGCGTCACGTTGACCGCGAACAAGATGACCTCAAGCCCCGTCATCATCACAGCCAAGGAAACTCGTACGGACAAGACCGTCACCCTGGGGGTGAGCGTGACCAAGCCGCCGGCAACCACCACCACGGTGTTCTTCAAGATGCAAGATGACTTCAACCAGAATAATGGTCAGAAGCTGTATCTTGAGTGGAAGACCTCGAACGGAAGCTGGCCTGCAGACGACGGCGATCAGCCGAACAGAAAAGAGATGACGGTTGCCAGTGGCTGCAATGGTTACGTGTCGTACACCATCAATGAGGTCATGCCTACCAGCGCCAGTTTCCGAATCCGCAGAGACAAGGCCAACTGGACTACGCCGCAATCCTTCTATCGTCCCGATGCAAACAGTGGTTTTGCGTTCAACGGTGGCGACATTGTGACGTTGAACACTGCAACTGAGATACTTGGCACTGCGCCCTCCGGCTGCGCCGTCATCTCCACTGCCGCATATAGTAGCCGTCGCGTTACCTCCCGTAGTGGTGAGCATCGTGCGGTTTCGGCTGTGCTGCGCGCTCAGGGTAGTGTGCTGAACGCGGTGAACGAGACTGTCTCCACCAAGGTGGATGAGGACACGGCTGCTGGCAAGTTCAAGGTTTCCGACCTTGCGAATGGCACGTACCATCTGCGGGAAACCAAGGCTCCAAACGGCTACGATCTTTCCAACACGGTGTACACGATTACCATCAAGGATGGAAGCGTTATCTGGAATTCCGATGTCACGGATTCCAAGATTGCGAACACTCGTAAAACCGGCACCGTGATGTGGGCCAAGGTGTCTTCGGATACCAACAATTCTGATTCGCTTTCCGGTTCCGAATGGACCCTCAAGCAGACGAAGGCCTTCTCTTGGGCTGATGGCGCAGCCAAGTACACCGTTGTCACTTCGGGCGCCACACTTGGCACGGTCACCGACTGCGTGGATGGGCAGAACGGCGTTGCTAAATGCTCTGCCCAGACCGGTGAATATGTTGATTTGGATGGTGCCTCCGGCAAATTCAAGATCAGCGGCTTGGTCTGGGGTGAGTACCAGCTCATCGAGTCCAAGGCTCCTGACGGATACGATCTCGACGCCACTCCGCACAAGTTCCGCATCGGCCCGCTGGAAGGCGACAACATCGCTGGCAATTGGTACGCGAACACCGACTTCAATACTGAAGGTACAAGCGCTTACAACGAGCAGACCACGTTCACTGTCAATGGTGGCAACATCAAGAACAAGCCGGGAGTGATTCTGCCGGGGGCTGGTGGAGCTGGCGATTATTGGATTTACGCGGCGGCTTTGGTGGCTGCGTTGATAGGTGTTGTTGCGGCTGGAATGGCCCTCAAGGTCAGGAGGCGGCAATGATGAACTCGTCTAGGGGAAAGGGGGCTGGACCGTAGCGTAGCGGCCCAATGCCCACTAGGCAATAACTGAACACACATAACTGAAGATTCAAGATTTCAAACAAGAAAGAAAGGGAGAACAATGAATAAGAATCACTCGGGCCTCGCCGCGGGGGCACCCACCGCGGCAATGGCCGTCGCCGGTTTCGCCGGCGCCTCCACCGCCATGGCGGCTGAAAACAACTACGACATCACCGTGCCGACGACCGACACGCACACCTACTCCGTGTACCAGGTCTTCACCGGCGATCTGAGCGAAGGCACGCTGAGCAATATCAAGGCCGGCCAGAACTTCAACAAGAACAATACGGCGAACAAGTCCGCTGCCGATGCTGCTGCTGAGATTGCTCAGGGTACTTATGCTGACAACACGGCAAAGCTGGCAGCCATCACCCCGTACGTTGATTTGGCTGGTACTGCCTATGGCGAGGTTTCCGCCAAGACGGCTTTGTCCGCTCCTGCTGGCTACTACCTGCTTAAGGATAAGGATGCTGTGACCGGCAACGACGCGGCAACGCTGTTCATCGTCCAGGTCAACGGCCCGGTGACCGTGAACCGTAAGGCCGACAAGCCGACCTTCGAAAAGAAGGTCAAGGACGTCAACGACTCCACTGGTGATAAGACCAACTGGCAGGATTCCGCCGATTACGATGTGAACGACGAAGTGCCGTTCCAGCTGACCGCTACCCTGCCGACGAACGAAGCAGACTTCGCAGCCTACAAGACCTACAAGCTGGTCTTCCACGATCAGCAGTCCGCTGGCCTGACCTTCAATAAGAAGTCCGTGGTCGTCAAGTACGGCGACAAGACTCTTGGCGCTGGCTCCTACACTGTCACTGAGAATCCCGAAGATAAGGACACCTTCGACATCACCATCGCTGACGCGAAGGCCGTCAAGGATGCTGAAGACAACGCAATCACCGTTGCCGCCGGTGGCAAGTTCACCGTCGAATACACGTCCACGCTGAACGAGAACGCTGTGATCGGCTCTACGGGCAACCCGAATGAGGCTTCCCTTGAGTTCTCCAACAACCCGAATGTTGGCGGCGAAGGCGAAACCGGCAAGACCCCGACCGACAAGGTCATTGTGTTCACCTACCAGCTGGACATCAACAAGACCTTCAACGGTGGCACCCCGGCTGAGAACGATCTGCCGAAGTTCAAGCTCTACAAGTTCGATAGCACCACGAACGATTACACCATTGACCGTGGCGAGGTGACCATCACCAAGACCGAGGGCGGCAAGTACACCGCTTCCTTCAAGCGCGTTGATGACGGCAAGTACAAGCTCGTGGAAACCAAGACTCCGGCAGGCTTCAACACCGCCGCCGACACGCTCTTCGAAATCACCGCTGACCATGACGTCGAGTCTGACAACCCGCAGCTTACGGTGCTCAAGATCAACACCACTGCCGGCAACACCACTACCGGTACGGTTACCGCCGATGTTGTGAACCAGAAGGGCTCCAACCTGCCGTCCACCGGTGGCATGGGCACCGTGCTGCTGTACGTGGCTGGCATCGCCGTGTTCGTGCTTGCTGGCGCGACCCTGGTGATGGCTCTGCGTCGTCGCAATGCCTGATCCTCCGGATTCCATAAGAATCTGAAGTAACCATGCGAAACCCGTGAGCCGCGTTGACGCAAGTCAGCAGCGGCTTACGGGAATCGCAATACATAATTTAAAAACTAAAAATTAAATAATAACTGAACCCACATATGCTGGGCTGGACCACCTCAATCCCTTGTACACTGCCTAATTTTCTTGAGTATCCAGCCTGGCTCCATATATTTTCCGGTTTGCCGTTGGGGGCGAATCAAACATGCTTACTTTCCAATCCACAGAAGAGGGGTCGGCAATGAAGGAACGCACGATCGCAAGCCGCGTCATCGCCGCATGCTGCGCAATCGCCGCCACATTCGCCGCGGCAGCCTGTGCATTCACTACTCGCGATGCCGTCGCGGCGCCAACAACAGACTCTGCCAGCGGCAGCATCGCCATTTCTTACCAGCATAAAAGCTCGGACTCCGAAACTGGCGACGATTCTACCAACTTCGCCATTTCGGACGCCAGCTTCAACCTCTACAAAGTCGGGCAGATCCCGGCAAGCGGCGGCGCCACCTTCGAACCCGTCGCACCGTTCACCGACTCCACCGCCTACCCCGTCGACTGGTCGAAGATGACCGGCAAGGACGCGCAAGTGTGGCGAGACATGGCCAACACGCTCGCCGGACTCATCGCAGTGAACAAACCCGACGCCACGGCAACCGGCGTCACCAACACCTCCGGGCATCTGACCTTCACCGGACTGTCCGACGGCCTGTACTTGGCCGTGTCCGACAGCGTTGACGTGAAGGTCACCAACGCCTCCGGAAAGAACCAGACATGGACGTGCTCTTCCGGCAGCATGCTCGTCGCAGTGCCCGAAGACGGCGTCTCCGGCGGGTCGCGTGTGCTGAGTATCGAACCGAAAACCGAATGTGTGGCGCAACCGCCGAAAACCGTGGAACGCACCGTGCGCAAAATCTGGAATGACCGGAACAATTCCGACGGCAAGCGCCCCGAATCCATCACCGTGAAACTCCTGCGCGACGGCGAGCCCGTGGAAAACGTGAAACTGGACGAGTCCAACAAGTGGACGCATTCGTGGACGGATCTCGACGCGGACCACGAATGGACCGTGGTCGAAGCGGCGGTGCCCGACGGCTACACCACCATCTCCGATGTGGAAGGCGACTCCACTGAAATCACCAACACGCACACGCCACCCACCACGCCGGACCAGCCGCACACCGGCGCCGACGTGCAGCAGGCCGCTTGGATTGCCGTGGCCATCTTGGGCGCTGGTTTGGTGCTGCTGATCGTTGCCAAGACGGCTTTGCGGAAGCGGGCGTAGCATAAATAACGTGACGGATGAATCGGACGCCAAGCCAGCTGCGCAAGTCGAATTGGATGCGCAGGTTAAACCGGGTGCGCAGGTTAAACCGGCTGCCAAGCATAAGAAATCGAATGCGCTGCTCAATGTGATGATTGCCATTTCCGCAATCGCCATGATCGGCGCGCTGGGCCTCATCGCGTATCCGACATTCAGCGACTGGTGGAACCGCATGCACCAGTCATACGCCGTAGCAGGTTACGTGGAACAAACCAAAGACATGTCCGGCGCCGAACGCAAGGCGATGCTGAAAGCGGCGCACGAATACAACGAACGGCTCGCCGCGAACGGCGATCGGTGGCACATGACCGACGCGCAGAAGCGCGAATATGATGAAACGCTCGACGTGACCGGCACCGGCATCATGGGATACGTGACCATCCCGCGCATCAAAGTGAAACTGCCCGTCTATCACGGCACAAGTGACGGCGTATTGCAGATCGCCGCCGGACATTTGGCCGGCACATCGCTGCCCGTAGGCGGAGCGACCACGCACGCGGTGGTCTCCGGGCACACCGGCCTGCCGTCCGCCCGGTTGCTGACCGGCTTGGACGAGCTGCAAAAAGGCGATACCTTCGCATTCCACGTGCTCGACGAAACCTACACGTACCAAGTGGACCAGATCTCAGTGGTGCTGCCGAGCGAAATCAGCAAACTGAATATTGAGTCCGGGGCCGATTACGCGACGCTGATTACGTGCACGCCGTACGGTGTCAACTCACACAGGCTGCTCGTGCGCGGGCACCGGATTCCGAATCCGAAAGTGCCAGACAAGACGCAATACGACGAGCCGGGCGAAATGACAGCCGTGGCGGCTGCGGTGATCGGACTGCTCGTGTTTGTGGCTGGCTGCGCTTTTGTGGGGCTCGCGCGGCTATGGCGACGCTCCTGGATTGTGCGGCACGGGTTGTGCGCCGGGGCCGGCGCGCGCCATTCGTCTGGTGTTCGGGGGTAGTGTCTAGCCTAGCGCCGCCGCAGGCCGGTGACATCGCTTCTCCGGTGTGCGGGGGTGTGCGTCTGGTCGTGCTCGGTATGTGGTGCGTGGTGTTTGTGTGCTTGTGGTACGTGTTGCGTTTCAGTGTGTGTACTTGTGTTTGCGTGCGTGTGCATGTCTGATGTTGCGCAGGGGTGTTGTTGCGGTGCGCATATGGCCTGAATCGTGCTGAAGCATGGGTTGTGAGCGGATGGGGGTATTATTCGGCCTGTTTCGGACGCTTTTGATGCCCCTTTTGCTCATGACTTGCGGTTTTGACGGTTTTGGCGCGGTTGTGAGCGGATGGGGGTACGATTCTGGATGTTTCGGGCTGTTTTGATGTTGGGTGGCCTCCCCTTTTGCTCACGACTTGTGAGTTGGGCTGGTTTTGCTTGTCTGTGAGCGGATGGGGGTGTGATTCGGCCTGTTTCGGACGCTTTTGATGCCCCTTTTCGCTCATGACTTGCGATTTTGCCGGTCCGCGCGCGGTCGTGTGCGTACGGGGGTGTGTGCAATGGGTCTTGCGTGGGTGTGGGCGTGCGGGTGTGCCGGTGTAGGCGTGGGTGTAGGCGTGCGGTCGTGGTTTTGGCTGGGTATCTGGCTTATAGATGGCGGATTCGGCCGGGTGTCCGGTGGTATCTCGCTTATAGGTGGCGGGTCGGTTTGGGCAATAGGTCGTTAGGGGGTAGCATGCATGCCCCCTAGATGTCTTGTTTCCGCAAGGGGCCGCCATCTATAAGCGAGATACCATCCGTCGATCCCGCGAATCCGCCATCTATAAGCGAGAAAGCGCGTGAACCGGGCGCTGCGGCGGCGAAATCGCAAAATTATGGAATCGGCTGATTACTGCGCGCGGCAGGTGGGTAGTATCGGGCGCGGAAGACGTGGAAGGAGCTGCCATGTGTGATGAAGGGGAAACTGCGGATCAGGCGGATGCCGTACGAACGGAATCGCAAAAGATGGAATCGCGAGCGGGGGAGACGGCGCTTGACGGGTCGGCGCGCAGCATCATCGTGCTGATTGTGGTCGGCATGTTGGTGGGGGTGCTGTCGGGCACGTTCGGCATCGGCGGCGGCACGGTGATCGTGCCCGCGCTCGTCTGGCTCGGCCTGTCGCAACGCAACGCGGCCGCCACGTCCACGCTGGCGATCGTGCCGACCTCCATTTCCGGCGTCATTTCGTACGCGACCGGCGGGCACGTCGACTGGCTCGCCGCAGCTCTGCTGTTCTGCGGCATGTTCATTGGCGGACAGATCGGCAGTTGGCTGCTGTCACGGCTGCCGGAACTGGTGCTGCGGTGGATTTTCGTGGCGTTTCTCGTGTTCGTGGTGATCAATCAGGTGAGTTTTGTGCCGTCGCGCGACCACCAGATCGTCATGACGGTGGTGACCGGCATTGGCTTGGCGTTGCTGGGTGTGGTCATCGGCACGCTGGCGGGGCTGCTGGGCATTGGGGGTGGTGCGCTTGCGGTGCCGTCGCTGTCGATGCTGTTTGGCGCGTCCGACCTGGTTGCGCGCGGCACTTCGCTGTTGGCAATGTTTCCGAATTCGATCACGACCAGCGCGGCGAACTTGAAGCGCAGGCTAGCGCATGTGAAAACCGCGCTGATTATTGGTGTGACGGCGGCTGTGACCGCGCCGCTCGGCACGTGGATTGCGGGGGAGGTTTCGCCACGAGTTGGGGCGATTATGTTCGCCTGCTATCTGTGCGTGCTGCTGGTGCGGTCCGTGTTCGTGGCCGTAAAGGCCACGCGCGCGGCGCGGGTTGCGCGGGGCTGAGTGGCGCGGGCATTTTTCCCAGTGGCTGGATGATTTAGTCGCGTGAGTGGTGCGTCAGAGGTGGTTTTTATCCAGTCACTGGGATTTTTGGCGTGTGAGTGGGGTCTGAGAGGTTGGATTTATCCAGCCAGTGGGGGATTTTGGCTTGTGGGGTGCGGTGGGGGTGTTGTTTGACGGAATATGGCGATTTTATTGGCCGTATTCCCCCTGTTCATGCGGTGGATATGTTGCGGTCATCATATGGCGATGAGTGTTCATCTGCCGTTCTTCTGTAGTGCGGTGTGCGTTGGCTTGCGGCGCATAGCGTGGGCGGTGGCATCGAAAGATCCAAGCAATGCAGCCGCGGAAAGGTTCCGCGCAGCCGGAAAACATGGTCGAAACGGGCGTTACCTAACGGGCGCAACCGAAACGGCAGGTTGGACGGCACGGAAGAAACTGCATGGAAGAAAGAAGAAACATGAGCAAGCACAAAGCTTTGAAGGGCGCGATCGCAGCGGTCGCATCCGTAGCGACGCTCGGCGCGCTCGCCGCACCGGCGCTCGCGGCCGACACCACCTACAGCCCCAACGGCAAGTCCGTTGCGGAACTGGCGCAACACGGCGGCGCGCAGCGCATCGCAGCTATCGGCAACAAAAAAGCCAAGAATGTGGTGCTGTTCATCGGCGACGGCATGGGCGATTCGGAAATCACCGTCGCCCGTGACTATCTGAAGGGCGCCAACGGCCACTTCGACGGACTTGACGCGGTCGGCCAGCCGAGCGCGCTTGGTGACGTGCAGGCTGGTACTGGCCAGTACACCACCTTCTCGGTCGGCAACGGCAGCAAGGACAGCGCTGTCGGCAAGGATGACGACGGCAAACTGGTAGCTAACCCCAACCCGGGCAAGCTTACCCCCGTAACCGATTCCTCCGCATCCGGTTCCACATGGGCCACCGGCACCAAGACCTACAACAACGCCGTTGACGTTGATATTTACGGCAATCCGCAGCTGAACCTCTTCGAGCTGGCCAAGGCGGCCGGCAAAGCCACCGGCAATGTGACCACCGCCGAAATCCAGGATGCTACCCCGGCCGTGCTGGAATCGCATTCGTCCGAACGTGCCTGCTACGGCCCACAGGGCAAGACCGACGGCACGTCCAACAATGCCTCCAAGCAGTGCCTCATCAACCAGCTTAAGGAAAACGGCGGCATCGGCTCCATCTCCGAGCAGCTGCTCGACACCCGCGCCGACGTAACCATCGGCGGTGGTTCCAAGTACTTCCGTCAGACCGTGCAGGGCGGTGAATACAAGGGCAAGACTGTGTGGGAGCAGGCCAAGGAAATGGGCTTCCAGACCGTCGAGAACGATCCGGCTGCCATGAACGCGCTGCAGTACAAGGACGGCCAGCCAGTGCTCGCCCTGATGAGCGACGGTAACATGCCGACCAAGTTCAACCCGTCCAAGGCCACCGCCAAGGATCCAGCCAAGGACGCCAACCCGACCGTGTGCACCCCGAACGCCGACTGGCTCGGCAATCAGGGCTCCTCGCTCAAGGACATGACCAAGAAGGCGCTCGATTTGCTGAACGACAACCCGAACGGCCAGAAGAACGGCTTCTTCCTGCAGGTCGAGGGCGCCTCGATCGATAAGCAGGACCACGCAGGCAATGCCTGCGGCCAGATTGGCGAGACCGACGACTTCGACCAGGCCATTGCCTACGCCATGCAGAACGTGGACCTCACGAACACGCTGGTGATCGTCACCGCCGACCACGCGCACACCTCCCAGATCCTCAACGCCCAGCCGGCTTACGCACTGTCCACCGTGCTGAAGACCGCTGATGGCAACAACATGGTCGTCTCCTACGGCACCGCCCAGGACGATTCTCGCGATGCAGACGGCGGCTACAACGGCGGCGACATGGAGCACACCGGCACCCAGCTGCGTATCGCGGCTTCCGGCCCTGGCGCACAGCGCGTCATCGGCCTGACCGACCAGACCGACAACTTCTACACCATCGCTGGCGCTCTGGGACTGGCCACTTCCACCGAATCGCAGAAGGCACTGTCTGACAACGGCACTGTGAAGGTCTCTGCTGCCGACGGTAAGTTCACCGCGGACGTCGATGGCTTCAACGGCGACGCTGTGCTCAGCTACGAGCTGAAGGACAAGAACGACAAGACCGTGGCCGCGTCCGATTCCTCCACTCCGCTCTCCGGCGTGCGCGTCAAGACCGCACAGACCACTCCGATCGCGCTGGACGGCGTCACCGAAGGTTCCGAATACAAGCTCACCGTCACCGGCCGCCAGTCCGGCAAGGCCGTGACCGTCGACTTCCAGGCTCCGGCCGCCAACTCCGCCGATAAGAACAACGGCAAGCCGGGCGCTGGCAACGCTGACAAGAACGGCGTGATCGCTTCCGGCAAGGTCAACAACGATACGAAGGCCGGCCCGTTTGGCGCCGCACTGCTCGGCAAGACCGGCACCGCTGTGCTGGCTGCGGCTGTTGCGATCGCCATGCTGGTTGCCGTCGCGATGCTCATCAAGACCGCGAAGGCCGCCAAGAACGACCGCTGATTGGCTGAATAACCTCCGATAATCCCCGAAACCGCCGCCGCTGAGATGCTCCCCAGCGCCGGCGGTTTTGGGTTTTGCGCAAAGTTGAGTGAGGTGTGCTCAAGAATTTTTGCGATTTCGGGAATAATAACTTGCGATTCAAAGTTGAGTGGTGTAGGCTCAAGTTTTGGAAAGCATGAGAGACGGCAATCCGGAAACGGCGATCCGAAACTCGAGCGAAGAACGAAAAGAACGTATAGCGAACCTATCTACAAAGGAGACAAGTTATGGGACGCGCAGTTGGCATCGATCTGGGTACTACCAATTCCTGCATCGCAACTCTTGAAGGTGGCCAGCCCACCGTTATCGTGAACGCCGAAGGCGCTCGCACCACACCGTCGGTCGTGGCATTCAGCAAGTCCGGCGAGATTCTGGTCGGCGAAGTCGCCAAGCGTCAGGCCGTCACCAACGTCGACCGCACCATCAGCTCCGTCAAGCGCCACATGGGCACCGACTGGACCGTTGAGATCGACGGCAAGAAGTGGACCCCGCAGGAGATTTCCGCCCAGGTCCTGATGAAGCTGAAGCGCGACGCCGAAGCCTACCTTGGCGAACCGGTCACCGACGCCGTGATCACCTGCCCGGCATACTTCAACGACGCCCAGCGTCAGGCCACCAAGGACGCCGGCACCATCGCGGGCCTGAACGTCCTGCGTATCATCAACGAGCCGACCGCAGCCGCACTGGCCTACGGCCTTGAAAAGGGCAAGGAAGACGAGCGCATCCTGGTCTTCGATCTCGGTGGCGGCACCTTCGATGTGTCCCTGCTGGAAATCGGCAAGGACGACGACGGCTTCTCCACCATCCAGGTGCAGGCCACCAACGGCGACAACCACCTGGGCGGCGACGATTGGGACCAGAAGATCATCGACTGGCTCGTCGGCGAAGTCAAGAACAAGTACGGCGTTGACCTGAGCAAGGACAAGATCGCCCTGCAGCGTCTGAAGGAAGCCGCCGAGCAGGCCAAGAAGGAACTGTCCAGCTCCACCAGCACCTCCATCTCCATGCAGTACCTGGCCATGACCCCTGACGGCACCCCGGTGCACCTGGACGAGACCCTGACCCGTGCCCACTTCGAGGAAATGACCTCCGACCTGCTGGGCCGCTGCCGCACCCCGTTCAACAACGTGCTGCGCGACGCTGGCATCAGCGTCTCCGACATCGACCACGTGGTCCTCGTCGGTGGCTCCACCCGTATGCCGGCCGTCAAGGAGCTCGTCAAGGAGCTCACCGGCGGTAAGGAAGCCAACCAGTCCGTGAACCCGGATGAAGTCGTGGCCGTCGGCGCAGCCGTGCAGTCCGGCGTCATCAAGGGCGACCGTAAGGACGTCCTGCTTATCGACG
>OATA01000543.1_pt1 | contig 38081 bp, 35 predicted proteins | sample 1516451 | NCBI WGS metagenome assembly OATA01 (sample SAMEA2579905, study PRJEB22360) | human gut metagenome | biome: human gut; feature: human-associated habitat; material: faeces | place: Denmark | collected 2008/2010 | reverse complement strand
GCACCCTTGTATTTGCCCTTATCAGAGTTCGTAAACACTGGTGGGACGATATAACGCAAGGGAAACAATAAGGGAAAGCTCACCTGCGATAAACTTTGTGTTTTCAAGGGATTGAGAGATATTTGATAATAAAATATAACAGTTATTAAATCCCTTGGAATATATGAAATCTCAATTCAAGTTTGCACAATTCTTGAACTCAACACAAACTGCCATCAGTGTTGTTCCGTTGCTTGTTCTTTGCTGGTATCATAGAACCATCAAATGAAGGAGGCAACAAGCCATGAGTAGGGGAATGTCAAGATAAAATACGATGCTTAACACAACAACGGGATTATGCCCGGACACATCAGAAAATCGTAGAGATACCGGTAGAAAAGCCGGTACTCTATGAAAAATGTGAAGCCTGTGACCGGACAGCCTATCAGAATGAAAAAGCGAAATACGAAACACAAAAAGAGCGACTTGCAGGACAGTATAAAGCAAAAACGGTAATGTTCCAAACAACCTTGTTCCTTCTTGCATGGTATTCGCTGACAACCACTCTTTTTCAGGCAGTACAGTCAGATGTGTTCCTTTCCGATTGTAAATCATTCTTCCATGATGCAGCGTCATTCATACAAACTTTTATCGGTTGGACGATTGATGCCGGGCAATCTGTGGCACAGATCAGTACAAAAATTCCAAATGCGATTATAGCCGGAATGGGATATTGGTTATTACTGATATTGATTGTAGGAATATGTGTGGCAGGAACCGGTATTCTGGTGATACTGACAGAAATAAAGGTTATAGGATTATATAAGAAAAACTGTTGGGATGTTATTACCCTACTGATGATACTGACAAGTGCTGCTGTCATCATTTATTTTGGAGAAGCAATTAAAAAAGCACTGTCAGTAAATCTTCTATTGCTTTTCCTACTTTTGCAAGGAGTATATGTTGGAATTAGATGTTATTTGGAATCATGGCTTGAGAAAAGAAGATATTAAGTACCCTTATGTGTGAAGTTTTTCTTAAATTCTCGTTCATTCACACACTATTCTCATACTGTTGCTATTCAATAATCCCGATTGAGAAAACCTCTCTGATACAGTATAATAAAGTGTCAGGGAGGTATCTCTATGAAGGAAAAAATACTAATCATTGAAGATGATTTTACGATACAAACACAACTTAAAACTCTTTTATCCGGGAATGGATATGAGGTATTTGCAGTTACGGATTTTTCCCGAACAATAGAGCAGTTAAAAGAAGCTGCGCCACATCTGGTTATTCTGGATATAAAACTTCCGGGTAATAACGGTTTTGAAATATGCTCTCAAATTCGCACCTTTTCAGATATTCCGATTGTATTTGTAACAAGCAGCAATACAGATATGGACGAACTGAACAGCATTATGCTGGGTGGAGATGCGTTTATCACAAAGCCTTATAATCCCGCTATTCTTCTTGCTAAAATTGCTGCATTGTTAAAGAAAGCCTACCGTTCCCCTCAAACAGAAATTTATATGTGGAGAGAAGCTACCCTGCATTTGGAGAGTAGCATGATAGAGTACAAAGGAAAGAAAGCAGAATTGACAAAGAATGAATTGAAAATCCTCTACTACCTTTTTAAGAACGCCGGAAAAATCTGTTCCAGAAATGATATTGTGGATTTTCTTTGGGACAATCAGCTTTATGTTGATGATAACGCCCTAAGTGTCAATATTACCCGTATTCGCGACAAACTGGCAGCAATCGGACTTGTAGATTTCATTAAAACAAAACACAGGCAGGGATATACATTATGAGTGGAAAACAATATTTGAAAAATCAACTCCCCGTTATTTTAATCAATCTGCTGGGTATGCTTGCCCTTGCTTTGTTCCTGATTGCAAGCGATAATCCTATCCAAACAGTCCTGTTTATTCTTGCAGTCTGGTCGATTGTCCTTGTTTTATCTTTGCTGGCATTTTATTTCTCACGAAAAAAATATCTGAATAAATTGCTCAATATGACGGAGCAATTAGAAGAACGATATTTATTGCCGGAAATCATGCAAGTGCCGGAAAGGGCTGATGAACAGGTTTTTTACCAGATTATGAAAATGGCTGAAAAATCTATGTTGGAACGGATTGGCGAAGTACAGAGGGAACGCAGGGAATATAAAGAATACATTGAACAATGGATACACGAAGTAAAAACACCAATTACAGCCATGAAGCTGCTGTGTGAGAATAACCGTTCTCCCTTTTCCAGAGAGGTATTGGCAGAGTTAGAGAATATCAATCAATATACAGAACAGGCGCTTTACTATGCCAGAAGTGAACACACTGAAAAAGACTATTCTGTCCGTGAAGTCAATTTATGCGATGTTGTGCATAGTGCAATCGCAGATAATAAGTATCTTTTGCGTCAAAGCAATATGTCAATTCAGATAGACGATATAGAAACAAAAGTTTACACCGATGAAAAATGGGTGCGGTTCATCTTAAATCAGATTATCGGTAATGCAATCAAATACCATGCAGAGCAGCCTATTTTGCACTTTGGGGCGACAAAAACGAATGACAAGATTGTGCTATCTATCAGCGATAATGGGATAGGTATTCCTAAAAGTGATTTACCCCGTATTTTTGAAAAAGGATTTACAGGTCAGAATGGGCGAACCGGGAAAAATTCTACTGGAATTGGCTTATATCTTTGCAAGCGTCTATGTGATAAACTGGGAATAGGACTTACTGCTTATTCCGAAAACAGAGGAACAACGATTTCACTTATCTTTCAAATGAATGATTTTATTATCGGAGTGCAGAGCTGATAGGTTCTGCACTTCTTACATTTTTGTAAGAACTGTGTAAGAAAACTTGATACAAAAAATGATATACTCCATTTACAATATGGGTATGGAACAGTTAAGGAGGTTTATCCGATGAATACAATTTTGAAGCTGGAGCATATCCAGAAATATTATGGCAATGAGGGGAATATTACCAAAGCCATTAAAGATATTAGTTTTTCTGTGGAAGCCGGAGAATTTCTCGGAATTATGGGTGCGTCCGGTTCTGGAAAGACAACGCTGCTAAACTGTATTTCTACGATTGATACCGTAAGTGCAGGGCATATTTTTTTAGAGGGAACAGATATAACGGAAATCAACCCCAAATCCCTTGCCCGTTTTCGCAGAGAGAATTTAGGTTTTGTATTTCAAGATTTCAATTTGCTGGATACATTGACAATTTCAGAAAACATTGCACTGGCATTAGCAATCAATAAAGTCCCTGCTGGGAGTGTAGAACCCCACATTTTGGATATAGCCGGAAAGCTGAATATCAGCGATATTCTAAACAAATATCCTTATCAGGTATCGGGCGGTCAAAAACAGCGTTGTGCCTGTGCAAGAGCAATTATCAACAATCCGAAACTCTTATTGGCAGATGAGCCAACAGGAGCATTAGACAGCCATTCCTCACAAATGCTGCTGTCTACCATTCAAAGTATCAATGAACAGCTTAGGGCGACAATTCTTATGGTAACTCATGACGCTTTTACCGCCAGCTATGCCAACCGTATTCTTTTTTTGAAAGACGGAGAAATCTTTATGGAACTGCGCAAGGGCAACGACAGCAGAAGTGCTTTTTTTGATAAAATTCTGAATGTCCTTACCATGATCGGAGGGGGACAGAGCCATGTATGCTAAACTTATTTTCAGAAATGCAAAACGGTCTGTAAAAGACTATCTGGTCTACATTGTCACAATGACAATCTGTGTTACCTTGTTTTATGCGTTCTTGTCTATTTCCAGTAGTTATTATAGCCCGGATATAGGCAGCGAGTATGATTTTACGCTGTTAAGTGACGGAATGAAAATTGCAATCTGCATGATAACATTGCTGTTGTTATTTTTGATACGGTTCGTCAATCATTATATGCTAAGACGGAAGCAAAAAGAGTTTGCTGTCCAGTCCATTATGGGAATGGAACAAAAAACCATTGGCAGGATTTTCTTTGCAGAAACACTGATTATGGGTATGTTTTCCATTTTGATTGGTATTTTTTGCGGTGTATTTTGCTCTCAATTCATTACCGCAATGCTCCTTACTGCTTATGGAAAGCCTTATGAAATCTCATGGACATTATTCCCGGATACCGTTTTGTTGACAGTGGTATTTTTTGTGGCAAGTTTTTTTGTGGTAGGAATTTTCAATACCCGTACCATTCAGAAAACAAAAATTATTGATATGCTTTCCGCAGAGAAAGAGAACGAACCAGAGCTAAAAAAGAGCCGCTTCATTTCTGTTGTAGTAGTCCTCTTTGAAGTATTTACCGTATGGGGATTGATTACAGGAATACAAAAGGTCTGGTTTTATTATGACACCCGCTTTGCGTTTCCGGTGCAGCTTATGTTTTGGGGAAATATTCTTTTTCCGCTGCTTACTTTGCTGTGGTCGATATTTTGCATAATCAGAAAGAAAAAAAGAGAATGTTTCATTGCTGGTTTGCTGATATGTTCTGTATTGAACGCTTTTACAGCAGCCAGTGTTGCAGCATTAACAAATAAATATTATCTGTCTTTAGGTGGCGGAACGCTCAATCAATATCTACTTTTTGTCTTGATTGACTTACTTTTCTTCATTTGTGCCTTCATTTATCTTACCAGTGGTTTGATTGTAGCATGGAAAGTAAAATCGCCGGAACATAGATACAAGGGAGAAAACCTGTTCTTTTTCGGGCAAATTATATCAAAACTAAATACAACCAGCAAAACAATGACGCTGATTTGTATAACCCTTGTCCTTGCAATCTTCATGTTTATTGCCGCCCCTATTTTGACGGGCTGGGCTTCAGGTTATTTGGATATACGCTCTACGTATGATGTACAGGTATATTCAAGATACAATGATGTTTATGAAGAAGAAAATCTGCCACAGAACAGTTATGAAATCATTACTGATTTTCTGACAGAACATAAAATAGATACAGACTATGATTGCACGTTCAATCTATATCTGCCAGAGAAAGACGATTTTCACAACAGACAGAAATATGATTTTCCGATTGTAGCAATTTCTTTGAGTGATTATAACACTATACGGGAAATGCTGGGTTACGAACAGATTTCTCTGGAGGAAGATGAATTTACAACACAATGGAAAGCAATCGCCACCGAGGAAGAATGGGATAACTTTTTGAAAGAACACACCAGCATTATGACAGACGCAGGAGAATTGACTCTTTCCGGGCAGTCCTATTATGAGGATCCGATTGGAGAAACAGCGTACAATTCCTATACAAATGTATTGTATGTACTTCCAGACAATATTTGTGAAAAGCTGTTGCCCGTAATAAAAAACCGCTATATCACAACAGAAGAAAACATCTCCTATGAAAATGCAAGGGAACTGGAAAAACTTTTTGCAGAGGAATACCCAGAGCAAGCAGAAAACGGTGTTATGTATGGAATACGGTTCAGCACATTACAGAGGAATAGTACAATAGCAAATAATTTCGTTTTACGGGCTGCAATGATTTATGGTGCTGTTGTATTGATGATTATATGTCTTACCGTACTTTCCTTGCAACAACTCTTAGACGCAGGACAATATAAATATCGCTTCTCTGTACTCCGAAAATTGGGGATGGAAGAAAAGCATATCGGAAAACTGATTTTGCAACAATTAAGTGTTTGGTTTGGGCTTCCAATTATCACAGCAATCATTGTAGCTGCTATTGTAATAGCTTACTTTATCCAAACCATATCAGCAGAAATTTCAGCCTATATCGGGTTTGGTGCATTGATGTTACAAATAGGGGCAACAATGGGGATTTTGGTAATTTTATTGATTTGTTACTTCATAAGTACATGGATTATTTTTAGGCGTTCTGTTAATCCATAGAAAATATGTAATTATTGCATTTCGCACATTTTTAAAGAGGGATAGCACTCTTAATGAACACTATCCCTTTCACTTAATAAAGTTCTAATGAATCTTCTGCATCCACCTACATCTGTAAATTTCCCTCAAGATATAATCTTGCATATTCCAAAGGCTCATCCACAGCCAATGAAGTAAGCGCACATTCTGATCCATATGTGGTTTTTAAATTTTTTTCAGCTTCCCAGCAATCAATGCGAAGCATATATCCGGCACTTGTGTAAACATCAATACTATCGTGGTTTATGTTGTATTCTGCATAAATTGTTCTCATCGTATCTTATCTCCATTTTCTTTTAATAATCAGTTATAGAGTTAAATATCGAAAACATTTCAATCAGTTCACCATGTCGTTATTGTTATATGTTATACTATGTTATGAAATTTTCTTTCCCTTAATTTTTCCCATATTAAGGTTCATGAAAGCTAATGGGAGAATGTAACACAAGGGAAAGAGTAAGGGAAAGCTCACTTGCTACAAACTTAGTATTTTCAAGGGTTTGCGAAGAATTTGATAATCAAATATAACAGTTATTAAATTTCCTAAAATAAGTGAAATATCAACTGGAATTTGCAGGAGTATGCTACATGTATGACTGTTGAAGATGCGATTAATTATTTGATGTTAAGCATGCTACAGTGAGTGAGCATATTTCCAATATTCTTTCTTCAGGAGAATTAGATGGGCTAATTCTGTGTTAAAGCAATATGTGATTCAAGGTTATGCTATTAATGGAAAACGATTGCAAGCTTTTGAAAGAACTGTTGGTATTCAAACAAAGATGCTTGTGTGCACATTGGAGGTTGAAGAGTCAGAAATTTTAAAGGCTGTTAGTTCGTATACAGATGCATTAATGCTTTTGGACCAATATGATCATCAATCTCTTAAAAAAACTGTGGGAAACAGACCTATATATAAAATAACATATGAGGAATGTAAAAAAATGCAGGTCTTTCAGGATGCCTTAAAGCAATATGCCAGACGCAAAGATAAAAATTTGAGGACACTTATGAAATATGCATCCATGTTTCATGTTGAAAAGATATTAAGACCATATTTGGAGGTATTACTATAGATGATAACAATATTAAGGCAAATATCTTATAACGATAACGAAAGGACTATAATTCATGAGTAGAATACTTTTGGTGGAAGATGACACAATGATTGCTTCGGGGATTCTGTATGCACTTGAGACAGAAGGGTATGAAACAAATCATGCCACACGTATAAAAGATGCCAGAAGTTTAATTGAACATTATAATTTTGACCTGGCAATTATAGATATGCAGCTTCCGGATGGAACTGGATTTGATGTAAGTGAGATATTCAAAAATAATGCTACATCTGTGATTTTCCTGACAGTTGTGGATGATGAAAATACAATTGTGAGGGCATTTGATGAAGGAGCACAGGATTATATTGTAAAGCCTTTCAGAATTCGCGAACTTTTGGCGAGAGTCCGGCGCATTTTATCTGCCAATATCAAAAATGGAGAGAAGGATAACATAATCTATATGGGTCATGCAGCCATCCATACAGATGAGGCAAAGGTTTATGTGAATGATAAAAGCATAGAACTTACAGCATTGGAATATCGGTTGCTGCTTATTTTTGCGAGTAATAAAGGAATCCTTTTGACAAGACAGCAGATTCTTGACAAAATATGGGACGCAGACGGCAACTTTGTTGAGGATAATACACTTACCGTTTATGTGAAACGGCTGCGGGAGAAACTTGGAGAGGCAATACACATTGAGACTGTGAGAGGAATGGGATATCGTGTGGATTAAGAAAAAAGAGATCGAACAGTTGTCGGAGTTTGTGAAAGGCTATAGTTCCGGCGAGGAACTGGATATTCGAGTGAATAAGGAAGGCTCTTTTAACATATTAAAAAATGATATTTATGCTCTTGTGAACACGAAAAATGAACAGATAAAGGCAGTTGAGACAGAAAGAGACAGTCTCTCTGACTATATGGCAGATATTTCCCATCAGTTAAAAACACCGATTACTTCCATGATGATTATGGCGGATTTATTGGAGGAGGCAGAGCCGGAAAAACAGACAGAGTTCATTCATAACATACAGGTTTCGTTAAATAAAATGGAGTGGCTTGTAGGGGCACTTCTTAAGATGGCAAAGCTTGATGCCCATGCAATTGATTTTATCAAAAATGACATCCACACGTCAGAACTCTTAGAGGCGGTAAAACCATCGGTGGCAATCCTTTTGGATATCCACAATCTGACCATAGAGCTGAAACAGGATTGCATCATACATTGTGATAAACGCTGGACCACAGAAGCACTCACAAACATTGTCAAAAATGCAATCGAATATTCACCGGATGGAAGTGTGATTGAGATTGACAGCGGAGAAAATCCCATGTATAGCTGGATTTCGGTCAGGGACAGCGGTATGGGAATGGACAAAACAGAGTATGCTGCTCTTTTTAAAAGGTTTGAAAATTCTACCAATGAAAATGGATTTGGAATCGGAATGCCGCTTGCACTCTCTATTCTGAAAGGACAGGGTGGCGACATTGATGTTGATTTTGGAGGCAGGGGAGAGGGAACGACTTTTATTTTAAAATTTTTTAAGTGAATTGTTTCTAAGTGACAAAATTGTCACAATAATAAATTCTTTTGTCACGGAACAGTCATTTTGCATTGCTAGGATGGTATTTGAAAAAGGAGGACTACAATGGCTGTTTTAGAAGTGAAGGAATTAACAAAGAAATATGGTGAAGGCGAATCGGAAGTGATTGCGCTTGATCATGTGTCTTTTTCGGTAGAAAGAGGAGAATTTGTTGCAATCATCGGAGCATCCGGTTCCGGGAAATCGACACTTATGAATATGATTGGCGGAATTGATTATCCAACAAGCGGTTCTATTATCATTGATGGAAATGAGATACAAGCAATGAGTGAGGATGAACTTGCAATTTTCCGAAGAAGAAATCTGGGAATTGTTTATCAGTTTTATAATCTGATACCCACTCTTACTGCGGAGGAAAATATTGCGCTGCCATGGAAATTAGATGGAAGAAAAGAGAATAAGGAACGGCTTTCTGAGATTGTGAATATGCTGGGTCTTGAGAAAAGGGCAAAACATCTGCCAGGTCAAATGTCAGGAGGTCAGCAGCAAAGAGTATCCATAGGAAGGGCACTTATAAACGAGCCGGCATTTATTCTTGCAGATGAGCCGACGGGAAATCTTGATAGTAAAACAAGTAGAGAGATTCTGGACATTTTGAAGTTCACCAATCAGAAATATAAGCAGACGATTCTTCTTGTCACACATGACGAAAAGATAGCACTGCAAGCGAACCGAATCATCACGATCGGAGATGGACAAATCATAAAAGACGAGGTGATGAAGTAATGAAAATAACAGCACAACTCGCCTTAAGCCAGATGAAAGTGAATAAAAAAAGAACGGTTGCAGGAATTTTTGCAATCGCACTTGCAACATCACTTATTACAACTGTAATGTGCTTTGTGACAAGTGCAAATAAGATGCTTACGGATTTCCTTGGTTCGGATTATGGAGAATATGGAGGAGCATACACTCTCATGCTTGCAATACCGGCACTGATTTTAGGTCTTCTTATTGCGGCAATGTCGATTACTGTAATATCCAATATATTTTCTGCCAGTGCCAATAAGAGGATTCAGGAGTTTGGTATTTTAAAATGTGTTGGTGCAACAGGCAGACAGATAAGGGCAAGTGTTATCTATGAGAGTTTATGGCTTAGTCTGACAGCCATCCCGCTTGGACTTATTGCAGGAACTATACTAGGTTATATTAGTGTGAAATTTACAGGACATTTTATTTCCAATATCAATGATGCTGCAAAAGAAATTATTATGAGACCTTTTACCTTTTCCCTGCCCTTTCATATATCTGTGTGGACATATTTGTTTGCAGGTGTATTTTCGTTTTGCATTGTATTATTCTCTGCATACAGACCAGCTAAAAAGGTTGGTAGATTTACTGCGATCCAGTGTGTAAAAGGGATTGGAGCAGGTACAGCTTTGAAAGAGATTCAGGTAAAAGACAGCGTTATCCAAAAAATATTTGGATGTGAGACTGCAATTGCCTATAAAAACATGAAAAGAAACAAATACGGCTATAGGGCAACGATACGTGCATTGTCACTTGGGATTTTACTTTTTCTGTTAACCGGAGGATTATCCGGTCAGGCAAAGGAATTCCAAGAATGGATGACACCAAAATCAAAAGAAATGATGGTGGATTATTGTTCCAATTATGATACCGGGGTTAATGCGAAAACAGGGAAAGAAGAGAGAAAAATCAGCCGACCTGTTACATCAGACCAATATAATGAAATCACACAAAAGCTGGAAAAGTACGGGATAGACGTATATGGTGTTGGAGCAGATACTTTTACCTACAATGCGCTATTAGATAAAAATACATTAACAGAGGATATGCTGCAGGTTCCGAAATTTTCTGATGACAATGGGGAAACAAGGACAGAAATCGTGTCCGTTGATGATGAACTCTATAAAAAACTGTGTGACAGGGCAGGCGCAGAATATGGAAGTATCCTTTTGCTGAACACTTACCAATATAATGACAATGGAGAGTATGTGTCGATAAAACCTTTTAAAGATGATGTGACACAGATTTCCCTGATAAACGCAGCCAATGAGAAGAACACACTTACAATTGGAGGTATTTTAGAACAGTCCGATTTAAAGGAATATGGTTTTGGGGAAATGACACCATATCCGGTCAGAATTGTCGTACCTGATGCGGATGCGAGGAGTTTTGACTGGTTTAGTATGCCATCAGATGAAGATGATTATACAGAATATGCCAGAAGTGTCATGGATGAATATTTTCCGATTGTAGCAGAGGATTCTTATGTAGAGCAGGGATATACCGTGAGAATTGCCCGCACAGATGCTATGGTTAAAATGCTCAATATAGCTATAGTTCTTGCTGAAATTGTGATGTATGGTTTTGTTATCCTGCTCATTCTCATGGGATTTACAAGTGTAATTAGTACGCTGACGACAAATATCAGAATCAGAAGCCGTGAGTTTGCAGTGTTAAAGAGTGTTGGAATGACAAATAAATCACTTTGCAGGATGTTATATAGTGAAAGTATTTTTTGCGTTTTAAATGCACTTGTTCCGGGAGTGATACTTGGAATTGCAATTCCATTTTTCATTAATTTATCCATTCGGAAGGCTTTCCCGGTATTGTATCATATTCCGTGGGCGGCATTATTTGGTGGGATATTTGTTTTGATAGGAATTGTGTTTTTTATCACACGAACTGAAATTCACAAGTTAAGAGATAAAAGTATTATTGATGAAATAAGAATGGATATTGTATAAATGTCAATGCTGTTGTGGTACATGTTGTATTCTGCGTAAATGGTATTCATGTTGCGTCTCCTTTAAATCAATAAAAATATAGAAGCATTTCAATCAGTTCACCATGTCGTTTTTATTTTGTGTTATACTGTTTTATAGGATTTTCTTTGTCTTCGCTTCGCTACGGTCGGTGCAAAGCGGACATCCACTGGATGTCCTGCACCCTTGTATTTTCCCTTATCAGAGTCCATAAATCCATATGGGAAGATATAACATAAGGGAAAGTCTAAGGGAAAGCTCACCTGCGATAAACTTAGTGTTTTCAAGGGATTGAGAGATATTTGATAATAAAATATAACAATTATTAAATTCCTTGGAATATATGAAATCTCAATTCCAGTTGTGCGCCCAGCTAAGGGTGTGTGGTCAAGCCGGTGGGATTCCGGTTTATCCAAGGTTTAGCCAACCAGATAATAGCGAGTCTTGGGATGATGCCGGTAACGGCATCTGACAAGCGTAGACAGCAAGAAAGCAGGGTTGAATAGTGATTGAGCTTCGAAACGTTAACTTCAGTCGGTCGACGTCTTAACTGGTGCGGAAGACAATATCATGTAATGCGATATGGCGAGTGTTATGTGGCACTGCGGAGTCAGAGAACCAATCATGTTTTACATTATGAATACACATCAACTGGGGAGAACCTGCCATTTCTCGAAGAAGAGTATGAAATTGCAACTGAAAACGGAGTATTTCAAATGAATGGTAGGTGGTCGGACAATCCCATAGTACTGTAGAAATCGGGCAATGCCGATGGAGGGAAGGGGATTGCATAGTAAAGGTCTTACTGAGGACACATTATCCGTACTCAGGGACGGAGGAAATAATGGAAACGAAATTAGTGAGAATAGCTGAGATATCGGCAACATCAAAACATCCTATATTTACATCAGTGTACCACTTGATAAATGAAGATATGCTAAAGCAATGCCATAAGGAATTAGATGGGAACAAAGCAGTCGGAATTGACAAGGTAACTAAGGATGAGTATGGGAAGAACCTTGATAGAAATATCAAGGAACTGGTACAGAGGTTGAAAAACAAATCCTTTAAGCCACTTCCGTCACTGAGGGTATATATACCTAAAGGAAATGGAAAGAAGCGACCATTAGGGATTGCTTCCTATGAAGATAAGATTGTACAAATGGCAGTGAAGAAAATACTGGGAGCTATTTATGAACCGAGATTCCTAAACTGCATGTATGGATTCAGACCGAATAGGGGGTGTCACGAAGCAATAAAAGAAGTATACCAACGGATAAGCTATGGAAAAATCAGCTATATCGTAGATGCCGATATCAAAGGTTTCTTTGACCATATCGACCATGATTGGATGATGAAGTTCCTTGAATGGAATATACAGGATAAGAACTTATTGTGGCTAATACGTAAATACCTTAAAGTAGGAATAATGGAGCAAGGAAAATTCGAGCCAACAGAGGAAGGTTCGGCACAAGGCTCAGTAATGAGTCCGATGCTTGCAAATATATACATGCATCATGTGCTGACGCTGTGGTTTAAGCTGGTGGTGCAAAGGGAAATGCAGGGAGAGTGTTTTCTCGTCAACTTTGCGGATGATTTTGTTGCAGGATTTCAATATAAGTCAGAAGCTGAAAGATACTATAAAGAGTTAAAGGAACGAATGGAAAAGTTTGGACTGGAGCTGGAAAGTAGTAAAAGCAGACTGATTGAATTTGGGAGATTTGCAGAGCAGAATCGTAGAGCAAGAGGAGAATGTAAGCCTGAAACATTTGATTTTCTGGGATTTACCTTCTACTGTAGCAAAACTCGAAAGGGAGGTTTCGTGCCAAAGGTACAGACTTCAAGAAAGAAGTTTGAGCTAAAGGTTAGAGCATACAAGAACTGGATTTACGATAATCGAAATCGACCAATGCGAGAAATAATTAAAGAGTTGAACGTAAAGCTAATTGGACACTATCGATATTATGGTGTTACATGGAATTTTCGGAAGATAACAACATTCCTGCATAGAGTACAACAGTTTCTATTCAAAGCCATGAATCGGAGAGGTTGTAGACGGGCATACACATGGAATGGATTTGTGGAAATGCTCAAGTATTACCCATTAGCAAAACCTAAAACGTACTATTGTTTATATTGAAGCGAATGTTACTATGAGGAGCCGTATGCGGGAAAGCCGCACGTACGGATCTGTGAGGGGCTAAGATTGAGAGGTCTTAGTCTACTCGACTATAGGGATGATTCAATGATTATTTTTTGCATGAAAAAGGTGCGAAGCACCTTAGTCCGTCCAGGGGTTCAAATGGTCGCAAAGACAGTAATGGTGTATTCAAGGGGCTGCAGAGAATTTAAAATTGCATATTAGATCAGAAAGAGGGGACAAGCTTATGAACCAGAAAAAATGCAGTTTATTATACCCGGATATCAATGCACGATACCGGACCTTAAGTGATGTGACTATGCATGATCTGGGAATGGATCAGCTCTGCAAAAAGCTGTCAGCAAAGGAGCGGGAGCAGAACTACATCCAAAACGTGATGGCGCGTATGTATGCAGATCCGGCGGTGACACATTGGAACAATTGGTGCCTGACACAATAAACTTGCAATAGGCTGCTTTTTTCTGTTGAGCAAGAAGTATCTTTTAATTCATATTTAGGTGGTTTGTCAATAGCAATAATATTTAATGCATAATCTGATTTAAGAGTGAATTTCAAATTTTAGATTTTCAATAATCATGGGATAAAAATAACAGGGAGGATTATAGTTTTCGGAATAAAGCCGATATATAATATTAGAAACAATAAATAATAAAGAACGGATTCAGAGAAGGAGGACAAAGGATATGTCAATGAATGTGAATACAACGGGTACTGTTTATGGAAGTTATCAGAATACCTACAAGGCAGGTACAGTAGATAAGAAAAAAGAAACAGCGAAAACAACAGAAAATGATAAGGTCAAGAAAAATGTGACAGAAAGTATAGCCGAAAAAAATCTAAGTAAAGAGGCACAAAAAATGCTTAAAGATATGCGTGGCTCAAGAACAGATATGGACTTTATGGTTGCAGATTTTGAAAATGGTGATAATGCTAAAGATATTTTAGCACAAAGTGATAAAGAGTTTACGGTTATTTTCTCAAAGGAAGAAATGGAGAAGATGGCATCCGATCCCAAATATTATGCTGAAAAGATGCATAGTATTGAAGGTGCTTTGCGTATGTCGGATGAAATCAATGCTCAGTTTGGATTTGAAAGAGCATTTGGTAAGACAAACGGAATAGAAAACAGTGCAGATACTGATACAAAAATAACAAAGTTTGGTATTTCTTTTAATAGTGATGGAACTACAACATTCTTTGCTCAATTAGAAAAAACATCAGCTAGTCAGAAAGAATATCTTGAAAAAATTCAGGAAAAGAAAGCTGCGGAGAAGAAAGAGGCGAAGAAAAAGGAACAATTAAAGCAAATTGAAGTAAAAAAAGCTACTGTTCAAGCAAATTCAAAAGATGAACTTTTGGATAAAATTAAAAATATTGAATGGAATTCTATCAAACCAGAGGATAATAAAATCGGTGGAAGATTTGATTTTTCAATTTAGTATATTTAGATGGGGATGATTACATAAAGTATGGAGGTAGATTCATTATGAGAAAACGTTTTTTTCTATTATTGTATGTGTTGTCATGCTTTTTACAATGAATGTCACAGCTTTTGCGGCAGAAACTCAGGAAAATTATTCGGAGACGGAGAAAACAATGACATTTGAAATAACTCCGACAGCATTAACTTCTGGATCATCACGACATTCTGTTGGAATGTTAAATTCCTTTTTTGGAACAAATGATACAGTGGCAACTTCCGCTCTTGGTTCTTTTACAATCAGCAGCACATCTGTTCCGTCAGGCTCCACAATCAGTAAAATAGTGGTTACATCCACAAAAAGTAGTGGAAGTAGTGGAAACATCGAATTATTTGTTGCTAAAGATGAGGATAATGGAGATGGCACATTTGACAGATATACAGACAGCAAAAGTTGGAATAGTTCTCTTACTTTTGCAGATTTTGGCAATTATAATTTAAGCCCTGTTGGAAATTATTATGTTCAATTTGAATCTACAAGGTATTCAACGGGAACTGTTGCAGCAGCAACATTAAAAAATATTTATGTCACAGTATACTATCATTAAAATTTTATAATCCCCATTCTAAACAAGCAAAGATGTTGTTATTCAGTTAGCAGCATCTTTGCTTTTAATTGTATAATTGATATGACTATTGAGTTAGAATGACATTGATAGCGATAGAAAGCTATATATTACAGAAGCAGACTTTGATAAAAAAGCATTTGAGAGATTATATAAATTGAATATTATATAATCAGAGGTATATAGAACATGCACAGAGACACTATATTTCAATATGAAACAATGGTGCCTGACACAATAAAAACGCATAGCCAAACTTCGCTCGGTATAACTGCCTGATTGTGTCGAAATTCGTATTTTATCAATTATATCTGATAAAACTGGATTTGCGGTATTGAAAATCAGTTATAGCCGTGGTACCATATAGACAGTTTCAGAAGGGAGGCTGGTCTACATGATTAAACGAGAAATTTATATGAGCCGTATCCGTCCTTTTATCGGAAATGAGCTGATAAAGGTTCTGACAGGGATTCGCCGTAGTGGAAAATCTGTCATGCTGAACCTGATCCAAGAGGAACTTGCCCAAAACGGGGTCCAACCAGAACAGTTTATTTCCCTGAATTTTGAGAACATGAGCAATGCACACCTTTGTACGGCTGTTGCATTGCATGATGAAATCCTTCGCAGAACAAAAGAAATCAGCGGCAAGGTTTATCTGTTCTTCGACGAAATCCAAGAGGTGGCTGATTGGGAAAAATGTATCAACTCTTTCCGGGTGGAGCTGGATTGTGATATATACATTACCGGTTCCAACGCCAAGCTGCTTTCCGGTGAGCTTGCCACTTATCTTGCCGGACGGTATGTGGAGTTCGTGATTTACCCGTTTTCATTCAGAGAGTTTATGGAGCTGTATCACACCGTTTACGAAGGTGCAGACGAAAGACAATGCTTTACAAAATATCTGACGCTGGGAGGAATGCCCTATTTGAGCAACCTTCGCTACGACGATGCCGCCAGTCGTCAGTATTTGCGGGACTTGTTCAACTCCGTAGAGCTGAAAGATATTATCAAGCGAAACAATATCCGTGATGTGGATATGCTGGAGAGAATTATTGCTTATATAACTTCCAACATCGGCACTACCTTTTCTTCCACAGCCATTTCCAAGTATCTGAAAAGTGAAGGGCGCTCCGTTTCACCAGAAACGGTACTGAACTACATCAAAGCCTGCACGGACGCATTCCTGTTTTATCAGGTGAAGCGCCAAGACCTCCAGGGAAAGAAAATCCTGACCGTCAACGAGAAATACTATGTTGCAGATCATGGTGTCCGGGAAGCCGTGTACGGTGGCAACATGAAGGACATTAACCTTGTCCTTGAAAATGTTGTCTACATGGAGCTGCTGCGCCGTGGTTATTCTGTGACTGTTGGGAAAGTCTCTGACAAGGAGATTGACTTCGTATGTGAAGATCATGGGAAAAAGCTGTATGTTCAGGTTTCCTATCTACTTGCCTCGGAGGAAACCATCCAGCGTGAGTTTGGGGCGTTTGCCGGTGTTCGTGACAATTTCCCGAAATACGTTGTAACGATGGACGAACTGGATATGAGCCGAGATGGAATCAAACACCGCAATATTCGTGACTTCCTGCTGGCAGAGGAATGGAACTGAAATGTTCTTCTTTCACCAGAAGATATGCAGAAGTTCTTCCAATGCCGAGAATGAAAAAACAATGGTGCCTGACACAATAAATATTATGATATGTCTGTATTTAACCGCTGTATAGAAACCGGGAATGTTCTCTTAATACTGGAATGTTGGCAGGATGTCCACCCGGCGCTTGTCAGTATCCCAGTGAAATGGGAATACAGCTCGCCGTATGGACTTTTGTATGCTCTGAATCCGCCGGATGATGTTATGCAGTTTGAAAACAATGGTGCCTGACACAATAAATATTCTTTCCGGAATTCTTGCAGAGATGGGAGACATTTCGAGATTTGATGATGTTAAGGAAATACAAAAATTAAGCGGATTAGGTCTTGTAGCATGTAGCTCAGGAAAGCATAAGGGAGAGACCAAAATCAGTCACAGAGGACGCAAACGACTCAGATACTGGTTATTCCAGGCGGCAAAGTCAGCAGTGGCTCATGCGGAGGAAGTTAAAGAACTCCATGTGTACTACACGACACGCCCTGACAATCCGCTGAAAAAGATGCAGTCACTGATTGTGATAGCCTGCAAGCTTTTGAGAATCGTTTATACGATTCTGAAGAAGGGAACGGTCTATGATCCGAAGAAGATGCTGATGGACATCAGGCGGCCGGAAAAGAAGGAAGCGATTGCAGCATAAGACAATCGACAGCATTATTTATTCCAGAGCCTTGCCGGGTTGCGGATGATTCCGAAATCGGGCAGGGTTCTGGAAAGAAACCCGATAACGATGGAGTGCAACAAGCACTGCATCAGCACAATGACCAGCAGGTAACGAAACAAGGGAAGCGTCCACGGAATATCCGTACCCTGCGGAAAGGGCAGGTCAGTAAAATCAAAATATAAACAAGAGCTGTAGCCTGCAGTAGTTCACTCCGTAGGGCAATGACCCTGTTAGAAAGCTTAGCGGGCACTCGGTGTATGAGCAGGTGGGACGAAGGAAGTTGGTACACGATACCATTAGACACGGAAGGTTCACCATCATAGTTAACAGAGGATTTATAGCCTTTATAAAGCAAAACAAAGGGACGCTTTATAAACTGCACCCTCTTCTAACTATTCAGTACAAGATACAATGACTGTCATACACTTGTGGCTCTGTTTTATGAGGTAAATATTTAAAGAAAAGCCTGAAAAATCAGTGATTTAGGGCTTGACATTATAGGAGACTTCCTGTATAATGAAAAGGGAACTTTGACATATCTTTTCGGTTTACGAAAAAAATCACAGTCGTCAAGTCCGAAAAAGATGCCTATAAGCATGTGCTTAAGGCGATGAAAAAGCGTGATTACAGCACTAGCTATTGTGCGGACGGAGCGGTGTATTACGAGACATTTGTACTCGCATTGCAGCATCATCCGGAGTACAATTATAGTCTGGTCATCTGGAAGAGTACCGATGGAACATTTGATTACCGGGCAGGTAATGACCTGAGTGCGGCGCAGATCACGGGTAAAATAAAACAGGCGAATGCAAAGGCGAACGCGATTATTCCCCGGATTATCAGGGACGGAATGACGCGCAAACAGAAGCTGCGTGCGATCCACAATTATCTCGTGAAAAACTGTGTCTACGATGAGAACGTGCGCAGATACGGATATGATGATGCCTATACCGCATATGGTTGTCTGATTGAGAAAAAGGCGGTATGTCAGGGCTATGCAGGTGTTTTTAACCTGCTTGCCGCAAAAGCCGGCATCTGTTCGATCGCCGTTCCGGGTGAAGCCGGTGGCGGATCACATGCGTGGAATTATGTGAAAGACGGAAGCAGCTACCGCTATATTGATGTGACCTGGGATGATCCGGTGCAGGATCAGGGTGCGAAGGCTGCCGTGAAATAGACTTATTTTTACTTGACACAGGCACAATTTGAACTGACCCACACATGGGATAAGGTAGAGAATGCTTTATAGAGTCGGCGGAAATTTATTTACGGGAATACATAACAGATGAAAGGGAGGATACTACTTATGAAAAAACAGCTTACAGCACTTGTTTTATGTATTTGTATGGTATTGTCGGTGCTGCCATTTTCAAGTACACAGGCAGCTGCAGAGGAGACGAGCAGTGTTGGCACAAGCAATATTAGCATCGGAGACTATATCAGGCTGGGAAACTATAACGGGCAGCCAATCTTATGGCGCTGCGTCGATGTTGATGAGATGGGACCGCTCATGCTCTCCGATCAGGTGCTGGCAACGATGGCTTATGATGCCAAAACAAGTGAAAACAGCGCTACGCGTTCGCACAGCCGTAACCTAAAACGTGGGACATATGGCTCAAATCAATGGCGTGACAGCAATATGCGTTCCTGGCTGAATTCCAAGGCGGAAGCCGGGAAGGTAGAATGGCTTTGCGGAAACCCTCCAAAGAGTGGCTTTGTAGGAGAGAATCCATATGACCAGGCAGCAGGCTTTTTAAACGGCTTTAAGGAGGACGAGATCGCAGCGATTAAAACGGTAACCCAGCGTTCGATCGTATCCCATCCGGAATATAATGCGGGAATGATCGAAGGCCAGGGGGCAGATCTGCCTTATGACACAAATATAGAAGCAGCCGCTAACGGATTTGATCAGGCCTATTATGAGAACGTTACGGATAAAGTATTCTTAATGGATGTAAAGCAGATAAACAAAGTCTATCAAAATAACAGCCAGCTTGGAGGCAGTTATCATATTGCTTATAAGGGTGGCGTGAGGTGGCCTTACTGGCTGCGGACTCCGGTGACGGATTGCAACCACGATATGCGCTATGTGGAGACGGATGGAAGAATAGACAGAAACGCTCCGTATTTAGGCTTTTATGGTGTCCGTCCGGCGTTTTATCTTGATACGCAATATTATCAGGTGACTGGTGGAGACGGTACAGCTGATTCCCCTTACCGCGGTGCAGCCGTAAATAAACCGGAGGAGAACTTTACAGTTTCCGGAGATGGACCAACACCGGGGCAGGAGTGGGATGTTTCGCTTGACAAGAGTATACAGTTATATCTTGGACCGAATTATTCCAAGAGCAAGAAATACGAATCTGCCACGATACCTATCCAGGTCATCCAGAAGACGCGCAGCGATAATGAGAATATGGTTGTCGTCATCTGCGGTGAAGGTTACACAAAAGGCGAGCAGCAAAAATTTGTTGCAGCTGCCAAACGGTTATGGGAAGGCGCGATGCAGTATGAGCCATATAAGACGTACAAGGATCGCTTCAATGTATATGCATTATGTACGGCATCGGATAAAACGTACAGTGCCATTGATGGATATGACAGTACATTTTTCGATGTATGGGGAAAGAATATATCCGTGAATGGAAGTCAGTGGAAGAACCATATTTTTGAACGGTGTATCGGACCGGCGTTTATCGAGAAAGTGCATGATGCCCATATTCCGCAGCAGGCAGATCCGAATGTAGATTGGGATTTTGAAAAGTATAAATATGTACATGACTACATCAGCCAGTTCGTACTTCTGGTCAATTCTGCAAATGATTTTGGCGGGGCATTCAACGATCTTGATTACGGATTCCATTATATTGTCAGCCCTGCATACAGCCAGCGTGCAGTCGAAACGCTTACGCATGAGCTTGGTCATGGTCTGTTATGGCTTGGAGACGAGTACAACAGCGGATCTTTTATGGGAGAAGCGTCTGAAAAAACTTCGCTAAACAGAACGGGGATCAGTGATCCTGAACAGGTAAAATGGAGACAGCTGCTTGGCTTCCGGAAGACATACAGTGTTCCTCATACAGATTATGATACGGATAAGATTTATAATTCCAGCCGTGAATGTATGATGCGCCAGACCTGGAATGGTTTCTGCGAGGTATGTAAGCTGCAGGGAAATAAGCGGATGCGCCAGCTGGTCACAGAGGGTCCGGATCTGTATGTGGCAGAACCGGAAGTGACAAAGCGCACAGATGCATATACGAAGCTTTCAGATTTTAGTGATGCAACCGGTTGGGGTTATACAAAATTTGACGCAGACAAAAAGACACGCCTTTTGACAGGGGCAGATAAAATTACTTTCCAACCGACAGAGATGAAGGGGCAGAAGATTGAGCTGCGTACAATCGTGCAGAACCTTTCCGATACAAAGCTCAGTCAGGTGACATTACAGGTATGGGTAAACCATGCTGACGGAACCATTGCTACTGCTGATGGTCAGCCTGTAGCAGCGTCAGAAACGTTCAAGATTCCGCTTTGGACGGAAAAGGGCAATTTCCGCCCGAAGGGAACGTTGGAATATCATGGAAGCGATTTTAATTCCGGTTTGAAAAATTGTTCCCTCTTATATACCATCCCGTCCAATGCAGATCTGCGAACCGGTGACACGGTCGGATATGCAGTGAGGGATGAGCAGGGAACTGTTCTTGCTTACGAAGGAACGCTTCCAAACAAAGGTCAGGATATCTTGCCGGCACCGGAGCCTGCAAAGAGTTATACAGTTACTTTTTGTTATAATGACGGAAGAGAAAATACAACAAAAACGACCGGAATCAATGGAAAACTCGGTGATCTTCCGGCACCGGCCCGTGAAGGATATGTGTTTGACGGATGGTATACGACAGGTGGTGAGAAAGTTGATTTGACAAGAGTATATAGCAGCAATACGGTGTTGTATGCAAGATGGAGTGAATATATCGCACCGTCACCGAATGTTAAGAAAGCTCCGGTCATTCTGCTGGCGACAAGCCCGGATACAGTGACCGAAGGAGAACAGGTCATGTTAAGTGTCAGCGAAACCTCAGGATTTGGTGTGGATTTAAGCGGAGTAACTTACACGGCAGATCCTTCGCTGCCGATATCCGGCACAGGGGAGGCTCAGACGATCCGGCTCGATCAAGCTGGTACTTATACATTTACTGCTCATTATTCCGGTGATAATGAGAAATATCTTGCGGCCGACAGTAATCGTGTTACCGTAACCGTAACGAAAAAAGCGGATGTCAGCGGAGGAACAACGTCAGGAGGTGGATCATCGTCAGGAGGCGGTTCCACGGCAGGAGGCGGATCTTCAGCAGGAGGCGGATCTTCAGCAGGGGGCGGATCCTCGTCAGGAGGCGGTGCAGCAGCAGGAGGTGCCACCGCGGGAGGCGGCGCAGCTAACGGAAATGCATCTGCAACAACTACGCCGGACATCAAGGATTCGGATGGAACGACTGTTGCCATAGTGAACGGTAAAAAAGGAATGATCACAGCAGAAGTGCAGCTTAGTGAAAAGGCGATCGCAAATGCTGAAAAATCAGGTGAAGCAGTTAAACTTCCGGTTGAAGTAAAGGCAGGTAAAAATATAAAAGCTGCATCCACTGTGACCATCAATCTACCGGAGGGTGCAGGGAAAACGAAAGTGAAGATTCCGGTAAAAAATATGACCGTAGGTACAGTCGCAGTGCTTGTCAATGCCGATGGCACTGAGAAAATTGTGAAGAAATCAGTGGCTGCAAAAGATGGAGTTCAGCTGATCGTGGACGAAGACACTACAGTGAAGCTCGTAGATAAGGCGAAAAACTTTAAGGATACAAAAAAACATTGGGCGAAGGATTCCATTGATTTTGTAAGTGCACGCGGGCTGATGAATGGAAAGAGCAGTACGGCTTTTGCACCGGAAGCAAAAATTACCCGGGCACGGCTATGGACGATTCTCGCACGATGGGAAGACGTAGATCTGACAGGTGGAAAGAAGTGGTACAGCAAAGCACGTGCATGGGCTAAAAACCAGGGAATTTCGGATGGCAGCAGACCAAATGCTGCGATAACGAGAGCCGAGGCGATCACAATGCTATGGCGTGCGCAAGGAAAACCGGCAGCAGAGCAAGAGACAGCTTTTAAAGATGTTTCTTCTGATGAATACTACGCACAGGCAGTGGCGTGGGCCAAAGAGAAGGGTATCGCACAAGCGAATAGCAAAGGACGATTCAATCCGGATGCTGCCTGTACAAGAGCGGAAATAGCCGCATTCCTGTATCGGATGTCGTTGAGTGAATAAACGGTTTACATGTACCATCTGGTATAAAGATAGCAGGAAGGAGATACCTGATTTGAAAAGAACTGCAAAAATCATTTTGACAGGAGTCTGCCTCGGCTTGATTTTACATTGATTTAATCAAAAAAGAAAAATGGACGATACAGAGAAATCTGTATCGTTTATTTTTCGTCTTTTTTAATTTATAGGAAAGTTCTAACTTTGGGATAGCTAGATATGAAAAGGGCCCGCAATTTAGCGGGCACGACAAGTAAACGATAGGTTTTAGAAGATATAGAAGCCTTCAGCTCCAGGAAAGTCTTCACCAAACTCATCGTCTTCATTTAAGAAGTAATCCATATCAAGCAAATCATCCTCACTCATGTGGCGGATGTCATCAGCAGTCATGCCTTCAGGTGGATTCTGTATGTACTTGTTTCTGATTTCATCTGAACGTTTTGACATAGTATTTTCCTCCGTTTTTTACATTCTATCACAGAGGAAGGTGTGATGTATATATTTATGCTGATGAAGTATATGAGAGCCTGCCCATAGCGTTACTGTTCAGACCATTGTAAAAACTGACGAAATTTAAAAAAATATATTTGTGGATAAACTCAAGCAGGATGGAAAGTTTCGTTAACGACTTCCGAATCCTGCTTTTTCTTTTGAAATTATAAACAGTACCTGCATATTTTCCTGCTTTTACATGGCTGGAATACGGATTTCCAGTCCTGCTTCTTTCATTTTTCTTCCGGTTATCCACCGTCATTCTGCCAGTCCCGGAATTCGTCCGATTTCCCATTCGTCCCTGTTTTTGCTGTACTTATCCTATACTTAAGGAGGCACAAATGAACGCAGATGATAAAAGCAAACTCAAAGCATATGAAGAACTTATAGGCAGTCTTGAGCATACAAACGGACTGCAGCACAGGGTCATTGAAACCCAGTCCTCATTGATCAAATCCCTTGAGGAACATAATGCAGAATTAGAAAAAATCATTGATGATCTGACAAACATTTAAGGAAAGGACGCGGCATGGGGATGGGAAATTCTTTTGAAACCATTACAGTACTTCAATACAGGCTGAAAGAAGCACAGGAAGAACTTGCAGCCTTTCAATCGGGAGAAAAATATATCCGAATGGAAAAACAGCACCTTACACAGGTGCGTGCCCTGGAACGCAGAATTGCAAAACTGGAAGCAGCTGTAGCAAAAGAACACAGCCATGCCATTACGATTCGGAATCAATGGTTTGAGATTTTTGAACAGCTGCAAAAAGAATGCGACCGTATGGTCGCCGAAGCAGTAAAAAAGGCGGATATGATGGAAAAAAGGGCCATCCGTGCAGAAAGACAGCACGACACTGCCCTTGAAAAAGTAACTTTCCAGAGACGGGAACTTTACAAAGTAAAGACAGAGCTTGATGATGAAAAACAAAAAGTACAGAAACTGACGGCACAGATTAACCGGAACTATGAAAACTCATCCATCCCGTCTTCAAAATCTATCGCCCGCAAAAAAATATCCAACAGCCGCGAAAAGACAGGAAGGAAACCCGGTGGACAGCCAGGACACAGGGGGCACTGCAGAAAGAAACTCACCCCGACAAGGGAAATCTATCTTCCTGCACCCGAAGAAGTACTCCATGACCCTGACTTTAAGAAAACATCGAAAACCATTACAAAGCAGAAAATCGACATCAGCGTAGAAGTGCATGTGACCGGGTATCATGCCGATGTGCACTATAATTCCAAAACAGGTGAACGGATCCATGCACCATTTCCACAGGGAGTCATTGATGACGTTAACTATGGAGGAAATTTACGTGCTTTCCTGTTTCTGCTGAATAATGGCTGCTGTACATCAATTGATAAAAGCCGCAGGTTTTTGTCTGATCTGACAGATGGAAAAATAAACATATCAAAAGGCATGATCAATAATCTCTGCCAGTCATTTGCAGAAAAAACAGAATCCCAGCGCAAAGAGCTTTTCCGTGACATGCTGCTTTCCCCTGTCATGCATACAGACTGTACCAATGCCCGTGTAAACGGGGAAAGTTCGTATGTATTTGTATGTGCGGTTCCGGATGGCGGTGTGCTCTATTTTGCCAGGGGCAAAAAGGGACACGATGGAATAAAGGGCACGGTCGTTGAAGACTATCAGGGGACACTGGTCCACGATCATGATGTAACCTTTTATAAGTATGGAACCGGCCACCAGGAATGCCTTGCACATGTACTGCGTTATCTGAAAGACAGCATGGACAACGAAAAAGACCGTTCCTGGAACAGGCAGATGCATTCCCTGATACAGGAAATGATCCATTACCGGAATGGTTTATCTGAATCAGAAGAGCCAGATCCGCAGACCGTCTCCGAATTTGAAGAACGTTATAAAACAATCCTGTCCATAGCCGGGGATGAATACGACTATGAGCCGCATGGGAAATACTACCGTGATGGATACAACCTGTACAAAAGGATGAAAAAGTATAAGAAAGATCATCTTCTTTTCCTCCATAATAAGAATGTACCTGCCACGAATAACGAAGCCGAACGGCTGCTGAGAAAATATAAAAGAAAACAGGCGCAGGCTGTGTCATTCCGGAGTCCGTCAAGCATCGACCATCTCTGTAAATGCATGAGCATGCTGGTTTTGATGCGCAGAAAAGAGCAGGCCAATCTGTTCCGCGAGATTGCAGAAATATTTGCATAAGAAAACCGATGGTTTTGACTACGATTAGTCTATACCATCGGTTCTTTTGTTACAAGTTTACCTCTGAACAGTAACGAAAATTCCGCAAAGGTCCGTGATGATGAGCAAAGTGGTGACAGCAACAGTATCATAAACCAGAAGAAAATGCTGGAGAAATATGCAACCGAACAGGGATTTACCAATCTGCTTCATTATTTTATATTCTGAAACGTTCGAAGCATGCGAAATACCTGTTCCACCGTATCGGTCATATTCTGTTTTGCATGGTCGGTCTGCATGGCATCTTCAAGCGAAATAACGCCCCGCACAATCGGAAAAAAGGCATCAATTCCTGCTGCATGACAGGCTTTTGCATCCTCTGTCACGCAGCCGGAAAATGCAAGCACAGGTTTTTGAAATTCTCTGGCAATCTTTGCAACGCCGACAGGCGCTTTCCCCATGACGGTCTGACCATCCAGACAGCCTTCTCCGGTGATGACAATATCTGCATTTTTTATATAGTCGGAAAGATGTGTTTCTTCCAGAATGATGTTTACACCGGATTCCAGAGTGGCATGGAAAAAGGTGAGAAAAGCAAACCCAAGACCGCCGGCAGCCCCGGCTCCTGCATGCGCGGGATTCGTTTTCGGAAAGCTTTTTCCGGCGAGTGCGGCATAGGAGGAAAGCCACTGATCCATCTGCTGGATCATGGCAGGATCTGCGCCTTTTTGAGGACCGAAAACGGCGCTGCATCCCTGCGAACCGCAGAGCGGATTTGTCACATCACAGGCAATCCGAAACGTACATTCTTTCAGTTCCGGCAGCGCATGGGAGTCTGAAATTACAGCCAGATCCTTTAAGCCCAGAGCACCATGACGTACCGGAACCCCTTCCTGATCCAGCAGGTCAAATCCCAGTGCCTGCAGCATACCGATTCCTCCATCGTTTGTGGCACTTCCGCCGATTCCTATAATAAAATGTCTGCAGCCTCTGGAAATGGCGTCTCTGATGACTTCCCCAACCCCGTAGGTTGTTGTATACAAAGGATTCCGTTCGGTTTCGGAAAGGAGTGTAATTCCGGCAGCTCCGGACATTTCGATGACTGCAGTTTTGCCAGCATCCAGAATGCCGTAACTGCAAAGCACCGGTTTTTCAAGAGGCCCGGTTACGCATACCTGTGTGCGTGTGCCGCCACAGCCAAGCGTCAAAGCTTCCACCGTGCCTTCGCCACCGTCTGCAAGTGGGCGGATGGTGATATCTGCATCCGGATATATGCGCCGGATTCCGGCAGAGGCACTCTCCCCGGCCTCAAGGGAAGTCATGCTTCCTTTAAAAGAATCGATGGCAATAACAACGTTCATGTATACTCTCCTCCTGATATTTGATGGTTGTATTACAATGGTGTGCAGCACTGTCAAAGTTATTGCAATGTGTAAGTACGCGTATAATAAATTTTACAGCATTTTCTTACGACACCTGTCAGTATAACGACACCAAGCATACCAAGAAAGGCTTCCAGGCTAAAATAGCAGACAATAAATCCGGCAGCGACAGCGAGTATAAGTGCAATCTGTACACTTTTCTGGCTGGCGAGAGCCTCAATCTGCTGTGCGCGTTCATCATGGCGTTCGTTGTACAGACGTTTTAACAGCGCTTCATCTTTGAGCGCTTTGCTGTTTTTACAAAACTGTAGTATTACAAAAATTTCCACGACGATAACCAGACCAAGTACAAACCCATGCACAAATTCTGCAGAGTGCGGATTTGTGTAGGCAGAGGTCAGTACACCGGAGGTGTTGGTACACTGTGCAATTAGAAAAAGCGCTGCGATAATCAGATAGAAACGGTTCTGTGTTTTGATTTCCTTTTTCATTTTTTCCATTTTCTTTTCCATAGTAAATTACTCCTCATTCTCAATTTCACTGAAGTCAAAAACTTCTTCAATCGTTAAGTTAAAGTGATGTGCGATTTTATAGGCGAGTCCTAAAGAAGCGGTATATTTACCTACTTCAATAGAGGTGATTGTCTGGCGGGTAGTTCCCACGATATCTGCCAGTTCGCTTTGCGATAGTTTATTGGCTTTGCGCAATTCTTTGATACGGTTTTTCATTGGTGATCCCCTTTTGTTGAACATCAGCCCATGCAAAATTTCTTTCACAAATGGGCTGACACTATCTTTTTGCATAGCTTGCTTTGCAAAAACAGAATAGTATACTTTGCATAAAATGTCAAGCAAACTTTGCGAAAACTGTACAGTACGACAAATAAAATATAAAATGTGGTTGCAACAACATATTCTTTTCCCGTTTTTGTGTATATTGTAACGGAAGAATGAAAAAACTGTTTGTAAGAGAGTCTATATAAATGGGAAAGGATAAAATCATGGAACACAACACACGGGTAGAACAGATCAAAACATATCTCGAGCGGCTGAGCGCCGGGGAAGAATTGGAAAAAGTAAGGGCGGATTTCGCAAAAGAATTTAAAGAGGTTGATCCGGCAGAGATCATGCAGGCGGAGCAGGAACTTCTGCAGGGCGGCACACCACTTGAGACCGTGCAGAAATTGTGTGATGTCCATGCGGCACTGTTCCGCGGTGCAACGAGTGAGGAAAAAATAGCTAACGCGGAAAAAGCGGTTGCGGCATCGGTAAAAGAGAAAAAGCTGGCGGCTACCGCGGCTTTAACCGGAATCACCGGACATCCGCTGCAGACGTTTACCCGCGAAAATGAAGTGTTGGAAAACGTCATCCGGGAATGCAGGAACGAAATAGAGGAAACCAATACCCTTTCACCGGAGCGGTTTGGAAAGCTGCGGGAAGTTGCGATCCATTATGCAAAGAAAGGGGATCTTCTGTATCCGCATCTGAAAGTAAAATACGGGATCAGCGGTCCGTCGGATGTGATGTGGACGACCGATGATGAGATCAGGGATGAACTGGCAGCGCTGGCAAAGCAGCTGCCGGTTCAAAAGACGGAAGATCACTGGCTGGAACGTTTTCGCATTGTGTTGCAGCGCGTGGAGGATATGATCTACAAGGAAGCCAATATTTTCTTTCCGAACTGTGTCCTGAATTTCACGGAGGAAGAGTGGTTTGGAATTTACCGCGATTCGAAAGATTATCCGGTCTGCTTTGGTGTGGAAAATGCGACATGGGAGGCGGCAGAGAAGTATCTGCATACAGAAAATTGCGGTAAAGATGTAAGGAATGGAGAAATCATCATGCCGGGCGGGCACCTGACCGTTGCGCAGCTTACCGCAATGCTCAACACGATTCCGATGGAGATCACATTTGTCGATGAGGACAATATCAACCGCTTTTTCAACGAAGGACCAAAGGATTTCAAACGTCCGGGCATGGCGATCGACCGCGAGGTATTTTCCTGCCATCCCCCGAAAGTGGAGCAGCAGGTGCGGCACATTATCGGGGAATTCCGGAAAGGAACGCTCGACAAAGTGCCGATCTGGATGGAGAAAAACGGAAAAACCATGCTGGTTACCTATATGGCGGTACGGGATGCCACAGGCACATATCTCGGGACCATGGAGCTGGTGCAGGATATGGGCTTTGCAAAAGAGCATTTCCTTTCCGACGTAAAAGCAAAAGAAGCAGCGCTGCGCGCAGGTATGGAAGATTAACTTATTTTTGTTTTTCCATATGATTTAATTCCGGAATCACGGTAGCAAGCATCGTGAGAAAGCACAGGCTTCCACCGATCACATTTGAGACCGGTTCCGCCATAAACACACCTCTTGTTCCCATGCCAAGTGCATATGGGAGCAGGTAGGTCAGTGGCACAACAATAAATACTTTACGAAGCAGGGAGAAAAAAATTGCCTGCTTCTTTTTATTTAATGATTTAAACGTGGTCTGTCCGATGTATTGCAGATCCATGAAAATAAATGCGGCAAAATACAGTTTTAAGGCAGGAACCGCGTCTTTGATCAGTTCACTGTCGGAACTGAAAATCCCGATCAGGAAATGTGGTGCAACGATAATGACCGTCCACATGGCGGCGGTATACACAAAGATCATAACCGCCATTGTACCAATTGCCTGTTTTACACGCTTCGGGCGGCGTGCCCCGTAATTGTAGCTTAAAATCGGTGAACTTCCCTCATTCATGGCATAAATCGGCGTCTCGACGAGCTGCCGGACGCTGGAAATGATTGTCATCACGGAGATATAGATATCGCCTCCGGTCACGGAGAGCACATTGTTGCAACAGATGCTGACTAAACTGTTGGTAAGCTGCATGATAAATCCTGCGGTTCCGAGGCTTACGATGTTTTTGGCAGTTTCCGTGCACCGGGAGAGTTCGCTTCTGGTCAGAAACCGTACGTTAAGCTCCGATCGTTTTTTCAGAAAATAGAGGACAAATGCAGCGGAGAGTGTCTGGGAAATCACGGTTGCAATTGCAGCACCCCGGATTCCAAGCGAAAAGACGAAGATGAAAACCGGATCGAGAATGCAGTTTGCCACCGCGCCGATGGCAACGGATGTCATGCCAGTCATGGCATATCCCTGCGCGTTGATAAACGAATTCATACCGGTGGAGATCATGGACGGCAGTGTACCGAGCAGATAGATCATCAGGTACGGGTATGCATAAACCAGAGCAGACTCGGAAGCGCCGAACAGACGCAGGATCGGGCGCGCAAACAAAAATCCAATAACCATTAAAACAATTGCGCCGCCGCAGACCATCGTATAGGAGGTATTCATAATTTCGGAAGCTTTCCGGGAATTATTTTCCCCCCGCCGGATGGAAAAAAGCGGAGCACCGCCGCTGCCGAACAGGTTGCTGAAAGCCGTGATGATCACAATAATCGGAAAACATAAGCCGACCGCGCCGAGAGCGGTTGTGCCGATATGCGGGATTCTTGCTATATAAATGCGGTCTATGATGTTGTAAAGCAGGCTTAAAAGCTGCGCCACCAGCATGGGAATCGCTGCGTTTAAGATGTTACTTGGGATGGACCCGTGTTCAAAATCAATTCTTTTCACAATCATTTCATTTCTTTCTTTTTCATTTTGACTTTCTGTTGACATTTAGTATACCATAGATTAACATATATGAAAAATATTACTTTTATGAATTAACTAAACAAAAAATGTATGGAGAGAAGCTATGGATGTAAAACAACTGGAATACTTTCGGGCAATCGTGGATGCCGGTACGATCAGCGGTGCGGCGCGTGTTCTTCACATGACACAGCCACCGCTGAGTTATCAGGTAAAGATGCTCGAAGAAGAACTTCAGGTGCAGCTTTTTTTGCGCGGCACCAAAAAGATTACATTAACGGAAGCAGGAAAAACACTGTATGACAGGGCGGGCAGTCTTCTTACCATGGCGGATATTACCAAGCGGGAAGTCATAAAGGCAAGCCAGGCGGCAACAATCCACATCGGATTTACGCCGTCCACGGTTTCTATGATGTCCGATTACCTGATCCGTTTTTCCACGTCGCATCCGGATATTCGCTTTGATATCCACGAGGGATCGACATTTACGCTGCGGGAGCAGTTGGAAAACGGCGTGGTCGATATCACGACACTCCGGACACCGATTGTGCTCAAAGGATGTGAGAGCAGGACTTTGATGCAGGAAAAACTTCTTGCAATGGCGGCTGCAGGGAACCCAGTTTTAGAAAAAAACAAAGATGGGATCACGCTCGAGGAACTGTCAGAGCAGAAACTGATCCTGTCCCACCGCTACCGCAGTTATCTGTTGTCCGCGTTCGAAAAAAAGGGGCTTTTGTGTGACATTTATTGTGAGTGTGAAGACGCCAGAACGGCGATGACTTTGGCGGAAAAAGGGCTTGGAATCGCCATTCTTCCGGCTTCTATGCACAAGTTGTCGGATCAGATGAAGTCCTGTGATATTCTGGATGCGGATCTTACGACGGAACTTCTTCTCGCGTGGCGAAAGGGACGCATGCCGGAGGAAGTGAAAGCGTTTCTTGAAATGTGGAGATAGAAGTATCGTGCAATTCTCCCGGAATTTATCCGGTATGCCATGGAATAATATAAAACTCCGGGCGCAAATGTATATGTGCCCGGAGTTTTTAAATTGTGAATTTAAATTTATCGCCGATACATAATTGCTTACATCTTTGAACAAGTGAGCAATCAGTATTATAGATTGTACTCTCGATTCGAAGAAGTGGATAACCTTTTGAAATCCCCAAAATTTTTGATTCCTGTGCGGAGGCAAACACAATATCTAAAGTTTTGTCGGAATGATCAAAAATAATATTGTGGTTTTGCAGCACATCATAAAGGGAAGTGTCATTTAAATTTTCTCCAAATAAAAAAGAAAAGGATTCAGGAAACCGGTTGATTTCTAACAATACCGGTTTTTCATCGGCATAACGAATACGTTCCAATACGAGAATCTTTTTATCGGGTGTAATATGCATGAGTTCCATGTCTTTTTCGGTAGGATCTTCTATTGCAATTTTAATGGTTTTCGCACCTGGAACTGCTCCCATTGTACGGCACATTTCAGAAAATCCGGTAACACCTTTTGAGATATTTCGCTGGATTCTTTTTTCGGCAACAAAAGTTCCTTTTCCGGATTTGCGGTTCAGATATCCTAATTCTGATAAACCTGCAAGAGCTTTTCGGACAGTGACCCGGCTGACATTGTAGGTTGTACTTAACTCATTTTCTGTTGGAAGACGGCTGCCTGCTTTACGTTTTCCGGTGTCAATCTCTTCTTTTAACTGATCCTCAAGTTGTTTGTATAGTGGTTTGGCAATTGTATTGTTTAATTCCATGAAAAACCTCGTAATGTGTTTTGATTTGTATTATACAATATATTATAATACAAAGTTTCAGAATTGTATATATTTATTTTAAAAGCTGTTTTATATTGACAAATGTATTATATTGTATTATATTTTGGATAGAAACAAACGAGACAAATAAAAAAAGGAGAAATGAATATGAGTTATACAAGCAAAGACATTAAAAACATTGTAGCAGAGATTTTGGAGAACAAAAAAGACAAAGGAGGTGTTAAGAGCCTGTATTTTGTTGGTTGTGGAGGGTCTCTTGGAGCTTTGTATCCTGCAAAAACATTTATGGAGAAAGAGTGTTCAAATATTAAATCCGCGCTGATCAACAGCAACGAATTTGTTCACAGTACACCAAAAGATTTTGGAGAGAATTCGATCATCTGTCTGTCCTGCCATAAGGGAAATACACCGGAAACGATTGCAGCAGCAAAGCTTGGTAAGGAAAAAGGAGCAGCAGTAATTATTCTTACATGGCTGGAAGAATCTGAAATTGTGGAGTTTGGTGACTATATTATCCAGTATTCATTTGATGCAAGTCCGGATCATCTCAAAGGTGATATTGATTATGCTGGAGAAAAAACAATGTGTGCGCTGCTCGTAGCAGTGGAAACACTTCAACAGACCGCAGGATATGAAAATTATGATAAATTCTACGAAGGACTTGGTATGATTACCGGAATTATCCGGAATGCAAGAAAACATGTACAGGTAAGAGCTGAACAGTTTGCTGAAACATACAAGGACGATACCGTTATTTATACGATGGGAAGCGGAGCTGGCTATGGGGCTGCATATATGGAAAGTATTTGCATTTTCATGGAAATGCAGTGGCTTGATTCCAGCAGTATTCATACAGGAGAATATTTCCATGGACCGTTTGAAATCACAGATGCAAACCGTCCGTTTATGATTCAGATATCAGAAGGATCTACCCGTGAACTGGATGAAAGGGCTTTAAAATTCCTTCATACATATGCAAAGAGGATTGAAGTTCTGGACGCAAAAGAACTTGGATTATCTACAATTGATGCTTCTGTTGTGGATTACTTTAACCATTCACTGTTTAATAATGTATATCCTATTTATAACCATGAACTGGCTGAAAAGAAAGAACATCCGCTTTCAACACGTAGATATATGTGGAAAGTAGAGTATTAATTCAGAACATATTTAATTCGGGCAAAAGAATTTATAAGCAGACAAAGACATTGTATCCTATGTTTTTGTCTGCTTATTGTATTATGGATACAAAACAATACATATATAATACTGAAATAGCCCGGGAATGAAAATGTGCACAAAAATCGGAACTAAAATATAGAATAATTGACGAAAAACACACAAGTCCTTGACAAAGGTATGATACAAATATAATATTAAGGCAGATACAAAACAATACAAATAAGAGCGATGTACGAGAATTGTATTAAAGTTTGTATTGTACGGATATGCGCACATCCAAAATGTAACTGAAAAAGATATAAAAGAGAGGGAGGACATGAATATGTTCTGGGTAGAATTAATACTTGTACTTGCCATTATATTTTTGGGGGTACGTAAGGGTGGTACATTTTTAGCAATGGCTGGTGGTGTTGGAATGTTAATTATGACATTTTTCTTTCATGTTACACCAGCAGATCCGCCAGTTACCGTTATTTTAATTATGATTGCGGTAATTGTAGCAGCTGCAACAATGCAGGCATGTGGGGGATTGGATTTTCTGGTTCGCATAGCAGAAAAGATTCTTCGCAGGAATCCTAGGATGATTACGGTACTTGCACCGGTTGTAGCATATATTTTTACATTTATGTGTGGTACAGGTCACATTATTTACAGTTTGCTTCCGGTAATTAATGAAATTTCTATTGAGACAGGAGTTCGACCGGAACGCCCGATTTCAGCATCCATTATAGCTTCCCAGCAGGCAATCACGGCATGTCCGATTTCAGCAGCAACGGTAGGTATTCTGGCTTTTATGGCTGAAGCAACGAACTATAAAACGGTTAATATTTTTACACTGCTTGTAGTCTGTATCCCGGCAACACTGATTGGTACAGTCGCATGTGCCCTTGCTGTAATGAAGAAAGGAAAAGAACTGGCAGAGGATCCGGAATTTCAGGCTCGTGTAGCATCCGGACAGGTTCAGACTCTTGTGAAAAATGAGAATGCTGCAGAAGTTAAAACAACAAAAGAGGCAAAAATCTCTGTTGCAGTATTTTTGGTTGCCATGGTAGGTATTGTATTGCTTGGCGCAGTGAGTGCATTAGTTCCAACACTTTCAGATGGAAGCAAATTACCGCTTACCACAGTAATTGAGATTTTTATGCTGGTTGCAGCAGCCGTAACGGTATTAATTACAAAACTTGACAGCAATAAGGTACTGGATCAGCCAGTATTTAAAACAGGAATGTTTGCAGTTGTTCTGGCATTTGGTCTTTGCTGGCTGGTGAATACATTTATTGCAGATCAGTCATCGTTTATTACAGATAATATGTCAGTTCTCACGAATGAACATCCATGGATTTATATCATAGCAGTGTTTATTGTTGGGGCAATAACAACAAGTCAGTCATCCTCTACAATGATTATGGTTCCAATTGGTATTGCATTAGGGCTTCCGGCAAATATTATTGTTGCTGGCTGGATTGCATGTTCATCAAATTATTTTATTCCTGCTTCCGGTCAGTGCGTTGCAGCAATTGCGTTTGATACCGCGGGAACAACAAAAATTGGAAAATATGTGTTAAATCACAGCTATATGCTTCCTGGCCTTGTATGTACTGTAGTTTCAGTAGTGTCAGCAATTTTGATAGGAGCAGTAGTATTTTAAAACATAAGGAGAAAATCTATGAAAGAACCAAAAATTATAGCGATTGGAGATAATGTATGTGATAAATATTTATCTCGTGGGAAAATGTATCCGGGAGGACAATGTGTCAATACATGTGTATATGCAAAATGGAATGGTGTCAATTCGGCATATCTTGGAAAATACGGTAATGATGAAGTAGCTGAATGTGTGCAGGAGACATTAAAAAAATTAGAGATTGATGATACGCATTGCCGGCATTTTCAGGGAGAAAACGGTTTCGCTTTGGTAACACTGAAAGAAACAGACCGTGTTTTTCTTGGCTCAAATAAAGGTGGAATTGCAAAAGATCATGCATTTGATTTCAACGAAGAAGATATGGATTATATTCAGCAATATGATTTGATTTACACAAATCTTAACAGCTATATTGAACAGGATCTTTCAAAATTGTATCAGACAAAGGTTCCGATTGCCTATGATTTTTCAATGCGCTGGACAGATGAGTATTTGAGGGATGTATGTCCGTATGTAACTGTTGCAATTATGTCATGTGCACATTTGTCAGAAGATGAACGGGAGAGAGAAATGAAAAAGGCACAGAAATATGGTGTTTCTGTTGTTCTTGGAACTGTCGGAGAAGAAGGCTCTTATGTATTATATAAAGATAAATTTTTATATACAAAAGCAGTATTGGCAGAGGATGTTATAGATACTATGGGAGCGGGAGATTCTTATTTTGCGGCATTCCTAAGTGATATGTTAAAAAATTCCCCACAACATAAGATTTTAGATGGTTCAGATGAACAGATGTATGTAAAAATTCAAAATGCAATGAAAAAGGCATCGGAGTTTGCCGCAAAGATGTGCGCAAAAGAAGGTGCATTTGGATATGGAGTACCAATTACAGGAAGAACAGAAATTTAGGGAGGTATAAGTATGAAACCAGATATGTATGAAAATAACGAAGAGGGAATTTTATGTGTCTATAAAAATCCAAAGTGGCTTGTATGTATTAAAAACTGGAAACCGGACAATGATATTAATGGGATTAAACACTTGGAGATCCATCATTCGACCGATGAGCAGTTTATTCTTGTACATGGTAAAGCGATTCTGATTACCGCAGAAAAAAAGGAAAATGGTTTTTCTATTGATCTGACATTGATGGAGCAGGGAAAAGTATATAATGTTCCGGCAGAATGCTGGTTTTATTCAATCACCCAGAAAGATACAAAAATAGTATATGTACAAGATTCCAATTGCTCTATGGAAAACAGTGATTTTTGTGATCTTTCGGAAGAAGAAATAGCATGGATTCAGGAAAAAGCATCACGGCTGCTGGCATAACTAAAGGATAGATTTATATGAAGAAACAATATATTCTTTTTGATTTTGATGGTGTTATTGTAAACACGGAACCTCAAAATGCACATTATCTGCAGAAAACTCTCAAATCGTTTGGTATATATATGAATCACGAAGATTTAAAAGGATTTATTGGAGTTAACAGCCGTGAAAAAATATTACATTATTTGAGCCGGTCGAAAGAAAATGTTTCATGGGAAATGTACCAGAAAAGAAGAAAAGAGATGGGAAATACCTATGAAAATGATGCCATCTGTCCCATGCCGGGATTACAGGAATTATTTCAATGGATGAAGGAACGGAATCTGAAAGCCGGATTGGTAACATCAACGAGCGCGAAATATATTATTACGGCTTTAAACCGGATCAAAATGACAGATTATTTTTCAGTTATTGTATGTGGGGATATGTGCGAAAAAAGAAAGCCCTATCCGGATGGGTACTTAAAGGCGATACAGTTATTGCAGGCTGAAAAAGATGAGGTTGTTGCAATTGAGGATTCCTCAACCGGTATTCATGCGGCAATACAGGCAGGAATTGATGTGATTGGTTATACTGGCTCAGGAATAAAACAGGATACTGGAGAGGCGACTGCTGTTTTTTCTTCATTTCAGGACATTCAGCATTTTTTGGAAACAGCAATTTTATAAGTGTAACAGCATACGTTATATAGCAGGCGGCAGATGATTTCTGCCGCCTGTTAAGTTTATCAATATTTGTAGTTATAGCTCCTCTATGCAAAAAGTCTGCCAGAAGAACAAAATAGGACATATAAAGAAAAAAGGGCAAAAATATCCCTTTGTGTAAGACAAATGGGATATATGGATGAAAAGGTGCCTGAAATGTCCTGCTGTGATATCTGTATGGGACATATAGACAAAAAGATAATAAAAAAGTCCTTCTGTAAAAGTCTAACGGGACATATGGACGAGAAGATGCTACAAATGTCCTGTTATGACATTTGTATGGGACATAATAAGAACTTTTTTTCGCATATGTCCCAGCTGACAGGAAAAGCAGGACATAATATACAAATTTTTCTCCATATGTCCCGGTTTTTCATAGAATGCATATTCATAAAATATGAAAAGTATTATGGACAGAAAACATCAATGAACAGTAAGTATTTGTAAAATTATGAATAGAATATCATAAAGGAAAGCAGGACAACTGCTTTACATTATTCAGACCGTGTGATATACTATATAAAATTCAACAACTGTCACGGATATCTGATGACAGGCGTTTGTCAGGAGTTTTGTATACAGAGAATAC
>OATA01000492.1_pt1 | contig 41999 bp, 34 predicted proteins | sample 1516451 | NCBI WGS metagenome assembly OATA01 (sample SAMEA2579905, study PRJEB22360) | human gut metagenome | biome: human gut; feature: human-associated habitat; material: faeces | place: Denmark | collected 2008/2010 | reverse complement strand
TAATTATGGCAAATTTTGTGATGATTTTAAATCCACCCTGAAACTAGGCGCTTACTAATAAAATACTGCTTACCCATTATAGATAAGCAGCATTTCTATTATATACGTCATTTATTTTCTGTATCTTTAACAGTAAATGTAACAATATATGTAATTGGATTACTTTCCGTCAGTTTTCCTGGATTCTCGGTATCTTTATCTTCTTCACAAACATACTTATACTCCAGATGAATCGTATAATTTCCAGCCGATAATCTATTTTCAAACCAAACTCTGGCAATTCCGCTATCTGGAAGACCTACAAATGCTACATCTACAGGATCCGAATCAGTCTTAGAACAAGTAGCTGTTGCTTCACCACTAGTTCTATAACCTTCTGGTGTTTTTCCATAATCTTGTACACTTACCGTATATGGTAGCTCAATATAAAATCTTTCATTATCTGAATTTAAGGTTGTTTCTCCTAAAGAAATATTTGGATTATCCGTTTTTGCCAGGCAGATAATTGGAAGTTTTGCGTCTGAAAGTGTAATTTTGTCGCTCTTTTTCACTTCATCAGCTTGTTCTGTGTTTCGCGTATAAATTACATATTTATTCTCAGTTTTTAAACCTGAAAATTCAATAAAGCCAAAATCATCTTGTTTCGTTGCAGGTATAGCATCATCCCAATTTATTACATTCTCTTCTGTTCCTTCTTCACAACAGATATATTCTTGTCCGTCTTCCGCCTTCACTACAATTGATGTCTGTGTTTTATGATACATTGCAGGTTCTTTTACTCCTGTTTTTTTCTTCGTAAATGTAAAATAAACCATACCTGTTATATCTTTTGTCACATCGCCTTCTCCAGCTTGTACACGAATAGTAACTTTTAATCCTGTTTTTTCATCTTTTTCAATGTACTTCTCATCACAACCGCCAAATACATCTGCATAATATTCTTCGCCCGCATATTCGCTTACTTTTTTGCTTAACTGCTCATATGCATACCATGTATTTTCCTTTCCCTCTGGAAAGATCTCAAAAGTTTTCTCAAAAAACTCTTCCCCTACATTTTTTGCCGCTACTGCAGTTTTTTCAAAATCATCTGCTTTAAACCAGAAAGTTCCCTTATATTCCGTATTTCCAGCAACATAAGATAATGTGTATTTTCCCGGATTCAGCTTGGAAGCAAATGTAAGCATATATCTATACCATTTTGTTCCATCATCATCGTCGTCATCGTAATCTTCATCATCCATATCTTCTAATGAATCAATTTTCTGAGTCACTCCGTTTTCATCAGTAACAATAATTTTATCTTTATTTGATTCTTTAATCTCCGTTGGAATTTCTACATCTATTTTGTTTTCTTCAAATACATGTAATGCCTTTAATTCAACCGTTTGGGCTGGATCTGGATCCGGTGTCGGAGCAGGTGTTACACTTCCGCCTGAAGAAGAACCACCGCCGGATGTGCTTCCACCACCTGTAGATCCGCCATTGTTATCACCACTCGTATTCGTTGTTGTATCTGTCACCTTTCCGGTATTGTCAACTTTAGAAGTGGTATCTTTTGCAACTTCCTGTGTTCCTGCCGGTGTTGTAACTTTGATCACATCTGTTGTGTCATTCTTTACTGCAACCTGTGCGTTTTCTCCGGTAGTCTCTACCTTACTTCCCTCAGCTCCCTTAGAGAGATTTAACGAAATCTCTGTAGCTGCTTTTACTTCAACAGGTGTGCTGGAAGTAACATCTGCGCCTTTTGCAGTCTCTTCTACTTTGACTGGAATGGCTGTTGTTGTCTTTCCTTCAACTGCAACCTTTGCCGGAGCACTAACTGCTACTTCTCCGACAGTTCCATCAACTGCGAGGCTGACATCTACTGCTGCATCAATCTGAATTGCATCAATGGTTCCTGTTGCTTCAATTTTAATTTTGCCGCCTTCCTGTGAAACGGTCACTTTGGAAAGTGAAGCGCCTGCTTCTACGACAATTCTTGCATCGTCTGCAGTTACTGTAATGGTATTTCCTTTTGCTTTCTCTTTCCAGGTGTTTGGCTTAATTGCCTTGATATTGATTGACTTGAATGTACCGGCATTGACAACATCTGCATTCGGTGCATCCACCGTCAGATTTACTTTTCCATAATTTCCGGAAGGAATATTGAATGCTACTTCTTTATCTGTCTTGATTGTCAGATTCTTTACATTCTTATCCTTCAAAGCAGAGGTCAAAGCTTTCTGTGTGGAAACTGTCTTGCTGACTGCTGCATTCTTAACAGTAACCTTGCAAGTCAGTGTATACTGCTTTTTGCTCTTGGTCACAACCTTACACTTTACATTGGCTGTTCCTGCTTTTACTGCCTTAACTACTCCCTTTTTTGAAACAGTCGCAACAGTTTTCTTGTTGCTCGACCATTTCAATGTTGCATTTTTCCCTGCATTTTTGACGGTAAGCGTCTTCTTACTGCCAACCTGCAACGTCATCTTCTTTGCACTGATTGTCGGTGCCTTTGTTGCTGCATATGTTGTAGTCGGCTGATATGTAGTAAGAATCATCGCCAGTGCTAAAACAAACGCAAACACTTTTTTCGTGTTTTTCATATGAATCCTCCTTTGTAAAACATAATACTTTTGTACTATACTTTATGCTTATTTTTATAATATGTCAATAACGATAAACACTTGAACCTGGCTCTTTATACTTCACTATTCAAGACCAAACATCATCCGTTATTTTATCCCCATTACTCTTGCACTAGAATTTACTTTTTCAAGTCAGCCATTGGAATTTACTTTTTCAAGTCAGCACTTTTTCATTTTCCTTATCATTTATTGCATCTGCTCAATATATTGAAATGATTGTGGAGCATTATTGATTCCATAATCTTTCAATTTCTTCGGTACGTTGTATTTAACAACATTTTTCAATTTATAAGCAACTGCCAACTCTCGATTTGAATAATATTGATCAAAAAAACGCTTATCAATACCAGACTTTTTCTGTGTTTTCTTCCAGATAGTTTCAGGATCGTCAATCAATATATCTTCCACATCCGCTTCACCAACAACTCTCATTATTGGATTTGTAGAATAAATCAAAATTTTGTCCACATGTCTTTTGCATGCGACTTTCCTATATTCATATCTTTTGGTTCCATTCATTATATTTTCAACATGATTAGGATTAATTGATAATAAGATTGCACACATTATCTTCACTCCATTTTGCCTTTGTTTTACTATAATATATTGTACTCGAACCAACACAACATTGCAACCATTTATGAACATTTGTTCTATCTTTGTTCTATCTTTTTAATATTTTAGTAACATCTCCCCTTTGAGCTATCATATTAAATTGTTCATCTGTCAATTCAAAAAAGCCCCAATAATGGTTACGATCCAAACCAACTTCCTCTATTAGGTCATGACGGACAATTCTTTTTTTCAAAGCAGCATTATACGTCATTTTTATCGTTTTGCACCCTCCTCTATCATACCAATAACGAAGATCCCTCTCGTCAAACAGACTATATTTACTTGCATATTTATAAAACTCCTCAAAACTGTTAAATTCGTTCTGTGTTTTTATATTTTCTACGACACATATGGATGTTGCAACAGCAGAATACTCCGCGCTCTTCCCCTCTTCAGCCGTTCTATAAATTACAACAATGTCCCCATATTTTAACTCTTCGACATGATCCATTGTGCATACATATATTTTATGAATTGAATTTGTATAGGAAACATCTCTTATTATATTCTTATTTTCTGTTGTTAAAATAGAATCTGGAAACATAATAGAATGATATTTCGGATAAATACTTAATAAATATTTCTTTGCATTACTTCCATTAACAAGAGGAAAATCTCTATTGATATCTCCAGTAATCATCTTCATTTGTTTTAAATATACATTTTCTTTATATATTCCACTTCCTTTTATTCCATACTGTTCAAATCCATATTGTTGAACTAAATTAATAAGTGAATCATGTTTTTCATAAATAGTAACATAACAGACATCCACATCTTCGTTCACCGCATAGTCCATAATAATCTTTATAAATTGTTCACCCATTTTAGTACCATGTGCATCGATTTTAAAGGTTCCTACTTTTAAAATTTTATTTGCGATAATGGCTGGGATTACATCATCCACAATATTCTCTTCCACCTTTAAATAGAGAAACCCGATTATCTTATTATTTTCATATTGTACAAATGCATCTTGATCTTTTTTTCGTCTAAACCAATCCTCAAATCCCAAATAATCATTTTTTAGGGACTGAAAAAAGGGATCTTGTAAATCGATTTCCGCGAATGTTTTATGTATAATGTTATTCATCCAAACTTCCTCCAATTTTTCTTAATATTCTTTCAACAATAACTCTAGGTTCGTCTTGTAAAAGTATAATTCCATTAATCTTCGTATTGACAAAAAAATACTCCGGAATGCGTACTATATCTCCCTTTGTATTAAACACACACAAATGCCCATCAAGAATAAAATTTTTTTGGTTGTATGCTTTTTCTTCAATAATGGTCCTAATTAAAGTATCTTGATTGTCATCTACATTACTTACCTTCTTATAACCCGCATGAATTGCATTTGTCATTCCTTGTAAATACTTAGATTCAAGAACATCATCGCACTTTTCAATCCTTAATTCCATTCCCTTTTCAATGACTCTTTTTATAATCTCTTTTTTGGGAGAAAAATAATAAAGATTGCCAATATAATTATGAATTGCACTACACAGCATTCGTTGCCTGCTGTAATCTTTATTTGTAATTTTTTCCAAGAGATAAAAATACCTTGTCATACGTATAAAAATATGACTGTTTACAATCTTTGCCTCCTTCTCCATTTGCCAAAGTTGTCTTTGAGATATTTTCCCCGTTTCACAATTTTCTTCGTATGGAATGTGTATTTTTGAAAAATCTAATTCGTCTATTGCCTCCATGCAGGCATTCCAAACACTCTCAGTTTCAACATATTTCATTTTTCATCTTGTATAATAAGTGTATCGCCAGTAGAAATGATGGTTATGCACTTATTCTTTCTATAGATTTATAGATGATCTGAGACACCTGGGATAAACTCTTTCCATCTCATCTACTTTGGTTATTAGTTACATAGGTTATTCTGTGGTATGATATCAGCAGAGGCTGATGTCTAGAGGCTCTGCTTTTTCTCCTTTCAGCCCAGTCTCCGGTGCCTGCTTAAAAGCTTGCAACTTTTTTATCATATGGTAATATATTTTTATAATATTACTCATCAATCGTACTACAAACATTGTAACACTGTAAATTTGTTATATTAACATTATACTTTGAAAAGTCAATTTCATATCCCTTTTTTTCTATAACATCCATTATTTGACCCACCATTTTTCCCATACAAGAGGCTTGTTCATAAGACCATGGAAGTTGCTTTAAAAATGAATCCATTTGTTTTAAAGTAAAAAAAGGAATTGCATCTGATACAACTTCTCTGTATGTTTTATTGATTAAATTGAAATCAGGCGACCACTGATCAGAATTTTGGCAATTGTAAAAATAATAAATTACCAACTCGTTATATTCATAATCAAATATTTTGTATCCTTCTTCTCGCAATTCATTTACAAAATAAGGATATAAACAATAGTTACAATCTTTAAGATTTTTTATAATTTGTTTTACATGTTCTTGACTATTCTCATACAAATACGGTGCCATTAAAATCAAATTTATATTCTTTTTTACAACACTTTTGATTTCCGTTTGATTATCTTCCGATAACATTCTATATATTTCAGGAATCCTATATAACAAATAGACCAAAGCCAATGTTCTATTCTCATAAAATTTAATTGCATATGAACTCTTTTCTAGTATGACATCTTGGTACCTTATTTTCCCATTAAAATAGTTAATATTCTCTTCTATAAACTTTAAAGTATTATTTCTATCACTTTGAATAATCCAAATAATTACTCTATATGCTACCTTCCGATACTTATCGCACTCTTCATCACCATCAATGTAAAAAGAAAACTTCCAAAGATTTTTAAGGAATTTGCCTTTAGTATTCAAATCTAATTTTCTTATATAACGAGTATTTACATATTCATCAAGTCCATCTAATTGATTTCTGTCATAAAAATCTTCGATTCTAATCAAGAACTCTTCAAATACTTTATTATCCGTCAAAATTGCATCTTTAAGAAATAATGCTTCAAACATATTTCTAATATGCATTCTAACTTGTTCTTCATTTGGTGAGATTAGTCCATAATCTCTTTCTACTACTGGATGCGCACAATAATCACGATAATCTTTTAAGTGCTCCCATTGTTTTTCCTCAATATCATTAATCAATCCACTGTTAACAATAAATTCTTTAACTTCTCTTTCCAATGCAGAATAGGATCTATTATCATTTCTGCCTTTATTATATTTTTCAAGAAATTTCTCTGCTTTTTCATTTTGATACACCTCAGACATTGTTCTAATTTTATCTAAAGCATCTGCAAAAGTAGTAGCATATAACATTACTATACAAGACCTATATTCGCAGTTATTATATGTACTAATTACTTCCTCCAAATATTTTTGTATTCTCTTACTTTTTACTTGCTTTATCGCATTTTCAAAATCAAAATTGTTTTTCATCCTTAATCCCTTCTTCCTATAGTTCATCTTTAAAGAGTCTTGACATAATTGGTTACCTATTCGTTATATATCTTCACTCTTCAACTCCCTTGTAAAACCTGTCAATGCCTTTATTATTTTGCTGAACATTCATATATTTTAGTACCTTTTGCCTATATTTGTAATTATATAACTTCCTGCACTTTATATAAAGCCACTCCTTGATGCAATAATCGGATCACATACAGCACATATTTTCTCGCAAGTCCCTGCATTCTTTCTTTATCATCGGAAAAAGCGATAAGAAGTATATGATATGCAACCATCTGTCTTTCCAAATTCTTAGACTGTACATATTCTTCCAACTGCTGTACATGCCAATCAATCTTGCCACCTCACAATACTTCTCATCCCTGTATATTTTCTCATTTCATAACTCCTTTTTATTATATGGAACGCATCGCAAGATGCATTGCTCTTTTACTATACTCTTCCAAATGGATAACCTTATCATCGGTAAACTGCTTCAATACTGGTAATGCAATTGAAAAGATGAACGAATCTGCCACATCGACCAAGAGACCAAGAATCTTACTCCCTCCATTTTATATAGATTGCTACCGCTTACTTCTTTTTAGGCATTTCTATAAAATTTTCTCAACTATATTTTATTTACATAATACTCTCGCTCATATCGTTTATCAAACACTTTTTGTACAAATGACAATTCGCGTTTCAATTCCTCATAAAGCATAACATAGCAAGAAAAATATATAACAAACAAGCCGGCGCACCAGCGCCGGCTCCCCTTACCATCTCACTATTCTATTCCATTCTACTCCACCGCAAGCCCTTCCTCCCGGATCACCTGCACCATCTCATCCACATACTTCGCACACAACTCATCACTCTGTGCCTCAACCATCACACGAATCACCGGCTCCGTACCGCTCTCACGCAGAAGAATTCTTCCATCCTCGCCCAAAGCAGCGCTGATCCGATCCTTTTCCACCTGCACACGCGCATTGCCGGTAACCGCAGCCTTATCCTGAACCTTCACATTCTTCAAAAGCTGTGGGTACATCTGCATCCCCTTGCACAGCGTGCCGAGACTCTGCTTCTTCTCCAGAATCACCTCCATCAGCATCAATGCCGTAAGGATTCCATCTCCGGTCGTCGCATGCTTACTGAAAATGATATGTCCGGACTGCTCTCCGCCGAGCACATATCCGTTGGCAACCATCGCCTCATTGACATACTTATCGCCAACCGTGGTCACACATACCCCAATGCCCTCGCGCTTCATCGCTTTGAACAATCCCATGTTGGACATGATCGTGGCAACCACCGTATTATTCTGCAGGCGGCCACATTCCTTCAGATACTTCCCACAGACATACAGGATATAATCCCCGTGCACTTCCATACCGTTCTCATCCACGGCAATACACCGATCCGCATCCCCGTCAAATGCAAATCCGCAATCCAGATTCTTCTCCCGGACAAGTCTCTGCAGATTTTCGATATGTGTCGATCCACATCCCATATTGATGTTGGTACCGTCCGGCTCATTGCCAACCACATATGTTTTGGCACCAAGCGCATCAAACACACTCTTTGCAATATTAAACGTACTTCCGTTGGAACAATCCAGCCCCACGCGCATGCCATCGTAAGATCTGGTAGCCAGAGAAATCAGATAGCCGATGTAACGGTTCCGCCCGATCGCATAGTCCCGCGCCACACCAACCTTATCACGCAGTGCAAAAGGCAGTTCTCCCATCTCACCATCTATGTATTTCTCCAGTGCAGCTTCCACTTCTGCGGAAATCTTGTGTCCGTTTCCATCCATGACCTTGATTCCATTGTCATAATATGGATTGTGACTGGCAGAAACCATAATGCCGCAATCGAAATTTTCTGTACGGACTACATATGCCACACTTGGCGTAGTGGTAACATGCAGCAAAAATGCATCTGCTCCGGATGCCGTAATACCGGCAACCAGCGCATACTCAAACATGTAGCTGCTGCGACGCGTGTCCTTTCCGATAATGATCCGTCCCCTGTGATTCTGGTTGTAATACCAGCCCAGATAACGTCCAATTTTATATGCATGATCCGCGGTTAATACTTTGTTGGCTTCACCACGAAAGCCGTCTGTTCCGAAATATTTTCCCATTGTTATTCTCTTTTCTCGCATATCCTATCGTGTAAAACCAAATTCTGCAAACACTGTTCACACTTTTTCTGTTTTTTATTCACTATTTGCAAAGGGGGGCTACCCACTTTTACACAATGTTAAACGTACTTCCGTTGGAACAGTCCAACCCCATACGAGAATCCCATCGTAAGATCTGGTAGCCAGAGAAATCACGGACTACATATGCCACACTTGGCGTAGTGGTAATATGTAGCAAAAATGCATCTGCTCCGGATGCCGTAATATTGGCAAACAGTACCCCATTTAAAAAGTTTATATTTATTTAATGGGGTCCGACCCCTTTTATTGACCCCTTTTATTTAGAGAGTTTCTGCTGGAGATGCGACTTCCAGCGGAAATCTCTGTTCTCTCCGAGACCGTTTCAAGTTTTGTGTAAACGTCAAAAACTGATATAAGATTTGTGAATAGTTGCAAATAAGCAGAGCCGCTTTTCATCAATACCATTTTCTTGAACCGTTAGCTATTTTGAACCGCTTTTTCATCCCCTTTAATTTTATCTACATATGATTTATACCTTTTTCCTTGAACATATTTTCCAATATCGAGTAACAAACTTAACACTCCAGAAAAAATAATCATTCCTATAGCTGCTTGTATAAAAATGGATAGCTTATTTCCAAAAGTTAATATCAATACACCAAATATAAGTGCCATTGTCCAAATCACATCAATCACCACTATCTCTCCTTCACAATGTTGTTTCAACACATTTATCATCAAAAAACAACCTATCACCCCCATAATAATTATGATCATCCCAGGGCACGTATAAATAATACCTTTTTGTACTTCCTTGACATCTCTTATGTTTATTCCATTTGCTTGAAATATACCAATCCAGGAAAAAATAATTGCAAATGACAAGCATACCGTAATTATTCCCTTTGCCGGCTCCCCAATCACTTCTTTTTTTGCTCTCTCCCAGTCATCTTTCAGTAAAAGAGATAAAAACAGAATTAATTTATCTTTCTGTTTCTCATATTCTTTCACTCGGCAATTTTCAATTATTTCGATCTGTTTCCAAATATGCGAATCTTTTCCAACATCTTCTGTTAATTTTCCATATGTATTAATCCGGGTTTTGAGTTTTGTTAAAACCCGCTTCTTTTTTGAAAAGGGGCATACCTCCAACTCATCCACAATTTTTCGTATATCAGCTCTCCATTCTTTTCTTTCTTGCGTAATGTAACTCAACTTAGATGTCTTATGAAATATGAAATATGAAACAATTACACCAATTATTGTAGCAACTGCTGATAACTCCATTACAATTTGAAAATCCATACATAATCCTCCCTGCAAAAAATTATATTATTTTTCCCCACATAAAACCCGAAGCACCTTCGCCTTCATCAACACATACTTAGCCGTCCCAAAAGCTCCCGCCAAGTCAAATAAAGTATTCCCTGCCACAATCACAAGTGGATTTGTGCAAGCCAACACCTGCACCAAAACTGTCCGCGACACTCCCAGAAAATAACCATCCAACAAATATAATTGCAACGAATACTTTCCTATATCTGCCAAGACCAATCCCGGCCTTATGTTACAAATTTTTATAGCAAACACTACGCAAACAAAAATTCCAATAACACTGACACACAGTTGCGGAATAAAAGTAACCTTGCATATATACCATGCCACAAATACCATCCCCCAAGCCAAGCATCCTATTATAAGAACGCCTGTATTATCCAAAATCTTCTTCCATTCAGGAAAAATTTCAAAATAGATTTGTATCAAAAAACCAACATAGAAAAAGATAAAATATTTGCACAGAGAATCCACCTTGAAAATATCAGATGACACAGGCAATATATTGAGAGCAATCGCTCCAATCCCAACAATCACCTGCAGCCATACATGCTTTCGCACCCATCCCTGGAACAATCCCCACAACATGCACATAACAAATAATACATATAAAAACCAATATTCCCCGCCATGTAATACGATCTTGATCAGGCTCTCTCTGATCCCACATGGCCGATTCACCAATTTTGAAAAAGCCAGTCGACAGCACATATCCATCAAATTAAATGCTGTATAAGGAATAAGCAATCTTTGTATTTTCTTCTGTACCATATCTCCATATGTATTTTTCTGATGAAAGCAAAATCCTGCAACAACAAAGAAAAGCGGCATGTGCACAGTGCTGATAAATGCTACCAGTCCTCTGCACCATGCCACATTTTCTAAATTAATCGGATATACGATCACAGCATGTCCCAGAAAAACCATTATAATTGCAATGCCTCTTAGAATATCAATTTCTCTGTAATGCTTCATATCCTAAACTTTTACCCCAATTCCTTCTCACACAATCCCAGTGCCGATGCAATAACAGCATCCATATCATAATACTTGTACTCACCCAGACGTCCGCCAAAAATCACGTTCTTCTCGTCTTCTGCAAGTTTCTTATATTCCTGATACAGCTTGCCATTCTTCTCATCATTGACCGGATAATATGGCTCATCCCCTACTTTCCATTCGGAACTGTACTCCCGGCTGATGACAGTCTTAGGAATGTCATTTCCTTCATCATCCTTACCAAACTCAAACCACTTGTGCTCAATAATTCTGGTCCACGGGGTTTCACGATCCGTATAATTGACCGCAGCATTTCCCTGAAAATTCGGAGTATCCAGCACTTCGGTATCAAAACGTACTGAACGGTACTCCAGTGCACCAAGTTTATAATCAAAATATGCATCAATGGCGCCCGTATATACCACTTTCTCTGCCAGCTTATCCAGCTCATCCTTATTTTCAAGATAATCTGTATTGAGGCGAACTTCAATCCCATCAAGCATATTTGCAACCATCTTTGTATATCCGCCAACCGGAATTCCCTGATACAGTGCATTAAAATAATTGTTATCAAATGTCAGCCGAACCGGAAGCCGCTTGATGATAAAGGAAGGAAGATCTTTGCAATCGCGTCCCCACTGTTTCTCGGTATATCCCTTAATCAGTTTTTCATAGATATCTTTGCCAACCAGAGAAATTGCCTGTTCCTCCAGATTCTGTGGCTCTGTGATACCGGCTTCTTTCCGCTGCTCCTCAATCTTTGCAGCTGCTTCCTGTGGCGTAATCACATTCCACATCTTGTTAAACGTATACATGTTAAATGGCAGAGAGTACAGTTCTCCCTTGTAATTTGCCACCGGTGAATTTGTAAAACGGTTGAACTCCGCAAACTTTGTCACATACTCCCATACTTCTTTGTTGTTTGTATGGAAAATATGTGCCCCATACTTATGTACATGAATTTTCTCTATATCCTCCGTATACACATTTCCCGCAATATTCGGTCGCTTGTCAATGACAAGAACCTTCTTTCCTGCATCTGTTGCCTGTCTTGCAAAGACAGATCCAAATAAACCAGCTCCAACAATTAAATAGTCGTACATTTCCCTTGTCCCTTTCTTCATACCATTCTTTTTATATGTATTTATTTTTTAAATACCCATAATTTACTTATCACATAATTTAAAATGATCACAACAATCTGAGCTGCTATCTTAACCCCAACGCTATTGTAATGCATACATGTAATAAATATAAATAAAATAACCTCTTCAATAATCAATGTTACAATTCTTCCACTGCAAAAAGAAAGCATTTGTCTCAGGAAATCACTTACTGAACTTGTCGGTGCCTGAAATACCCATATTCGATTTGTATAAAATGCAAACAACACCGCCAAAATCCAGGAAATAATATTCGCAACAAGTGCATTAATTCCAAATGTTAAATTACTTATTGCATAAGACGCAATGCTTACAATCATTGTAAGACCGCCAAAAAATAAATACAATAATACCTCTTTATACTTTTTATAAAATGGTTGGAAAATGCGCAAAACAGATAGTTTCATTATCTTGTCGAATATATCTTCTTTTTCCACTTTTATTTACACTCACTTTCATATTGTTTATAATATCTTTTGAAAACACAAGACATTTTTTCAAAATCATTCTACTTTATTTTTTTTGCATCATCCATATTAGTTTCTGCTATAATATAATGTGGTCGATTTTTACTTTCCTTATAAATTTTAGCAATATATTGTCCCATAATTCCTAAGCAGAATAACTGAACTCCTCCAACAAAAATAATAACACATACTATAGAAGCCCATCCTGCAACCGAATCTCCAAAACACAATTTTCTTATCACTATAAAAATTAAAGCCAGAAAAGATACCAGCGTCATAAAGATTCCAAACCAAGATGCCATACTAAGTGGTACATCAGAGAAATTTATAATTCCATCAATTGCATATTTTAAAAGTTTCCAAAAATTCCACTTTGTTTCTCCAGCTACACGTTCCACATTTTTATATGGCATCCAATATGTACGAAAACCTACCCAACCAAAAATACCTTTTGAAAATCGATTGCATTCTCCCATTGCAACAATTGCATCCACCATTTCTCTTTTCATTAATCTAAAATCTCTGGCACCGTCTACAATATCTGCATCGAAAATTTTATTAATAATTTGATAAAATTTGCGTGCAAACCAACTACGAATAGGCGGTTCTCCTTCTCTGAACAGCTCATTTCCGGAAACCACAGTATTTCATCTATCGAGCTGTGTTTTTTGCAAAGCAAAAATGTAGGTAATTGCAAAAAGACCTTGGGGGCTACTCCCCCAAACCCCTGTGAAATCAACGGATGTAGCAAATTAGTACTTACATTTACTCCATCCGTTGATTCTGCAAATAGCTACAAATTCAGGCTGCAATTTTCTGTATTTTACTTTTGCAACAAACAGAGCTGCATAAATACTATTATTATAACTCTTTAAGGGGCAGATGCGCAATCTGTTTTTTTGTTGTACCATAAATAGCAAGAAATTCGGTTACTGTTCAGACCATTGTAAAAACTGACGAAATTTTAAAAAATATATTTGTGGATAAACTCAAGCAGGATGAGAAGTCTCGTTAACGACTTCCGAATCCTGCTTTTTCTTTTTTAACAAATAAATAAGAACCAATCCATAAATTGGAAGGGAATAATATTGAGCTAATCCATATCTTTGCCAATAAGCATACGGCGTAGCTATAAAAAGTGTAATTATCAATCCAAGAATCGGACTAAGAGCAATTCCCCATAGCCATTTTTTTTCTTTTATTACTAACAATACAAGTAAGAAAACAAACCATGTTAATATTGGTAAAAAAACTATTGGATCATCAGTTTTTACTATTATCTTACTATCTACTTTTTCACATTTTATTAAGCTATGTGGAGTTATTCCAAAGTTCTCCCCATTTTCTATATCTCCTAAATTTCCTTTATAAATATTGTTTCCATCCAAATTTAATTCCCAACGATTTACTGCCCAATATCCATACGTATTTAATGCCCAAGCTTCAGCATATGTACCAGGATTTTTTATAAACATAGAAAAATACGTTTTTACAAATCCTTTTACATTTTTATTTAAATATGCTTGACTAAATTTTTCATCCCACTTCAATTTATCCACAACACAAGGGCGATATGTATCTTTGTATTTATCTAATGGCAATAAATTTTCCATATAATTCCGATCATCTAAACTCATATCTCCATCATAAGCAGCCACCCTTGCCATTTGATTTAAAAATATACCAAGGCTTTCTACTGGTTCTCCGTTTAATCCTAACCGCGTATACATTGGTCCCGTTATGATTCCAACTATGATCAATAGTAATCCCATTTGTAATAAAAATTTCTTGAAATTTAAAATAATGTTATTCTTTTTTGTACAAAAATACATTATCAGCATTATAAATTCGCAAAGTACTCCAATATATAGACCATTATTTCTCGAAAAGCACAATATCAATATAATAATATTATTTTTTATCCAAAAGGTCTTATCACTAATTGTAATTTTTCCCTTCGACAAAATAAAATCTATGTATAACATTATCCATACAGTTAACGTAGCTGAAAAAACAGGATCCTTCCACATCGCAATACTATTTTGTGCAAAAAAAGGAACTCCACCAAAAAAAGCAACTATTAAAACACAAATAAAAGAAGATACTCCTTTATGTTTTATCCAGCATATTTGATACCCTAAAGCTAAAGCAATATATATCATCTGGACAAGCGTATAAATTGCACATCCAAATGTAATATTATATATACGTATTCCAATACTCAGGCAAAGTTTTATAAATAATGTATAGAAAATAGGGTGATGATTATATAATTTTGCAACACCAAGAGCCTGTGCAATAGATGCTAGTGAATCACCAAAAATATATCCAGGATAATATACTAAAAAATACGGAATCCATGCAATAAAAAGCATTACCGAAACAATTCCCCATATTTTTTTACTTCCAATTCCACATACGTTTTTCAGTTCAATTTTATCAACCTTTTTCTTTAAAAAACTAATAAATCTTTCTAAAAGATATGTCCATGTTATTGACAATAAAACAACAGCTATGAAATCATTAAAATTAAAAGATGTCATATAGTTTTCTGTTTTTAATCCTGTATACATATCCCCATGGAATTCCATATGATATCCCAAGACTACAGCTATACTCAATAGCAATGAAAAAATATAGTAAAGAATACTTTTTTCTTTTCCATCTCTTTTCAAATTAACATAAAATAAAATTGCAAATACTATAATCCAAACTATTCCAGATTGAGGTAATCGCATGTATTTCATAAAATAAAAGCTACATAATAAAGAAAAAACTATCTCAAATATTTTATTTATCATATTATTTTTTCTTAACAATACATACATCTTTACATACATCTTTACTCCTTACTCCGTGTCAAATTGCATTTTTTTAATTCATCTTGATTTCTGATTAATTCCATTTCAAAATCCTGTTTATTTTTCTGTACCATAGTTTCCAGCTGTAGTCCTGAAAAGAATGATTGAATCGCCGCAATTGCAGTAAAGCCACACACGATCAACGTTGGAAAAGACGGAACCAACCCCGTTTTTATATAGGTTACCATAACAGGAATAAAAAATCCAATCGCAATTGCCAAAAGTATTAAGGCAATTGCTCCAAAAAAAGCTAATGGTTTATAATTCTTGAACAATCTAACAACTGTTTTAAGTACTTTAAATCCATCCGAATAGGTGTTTAATTTTGACTCACTTCCATCTGGACGATCTCTGTAATCAATCACTAAATTTTCTACATACATATTCTTATCTAAAGCATGAATGCTCATCTCCGTTTCAATTTCAAAACCTTTCGATAATACAGGGAAAGATTTTACAAATTGATAACTAAATGCCCTATACCCTGTCATAATATCCTTGATATCAGATTTGAATAAATGATTTATACTTTTTCTCACCAGTGAGTTTCCAAAATTATGAAATGGCCTCTTGTTTTCTTCAAAATATGTTGAAGATAAACGATCTCCGACTACCATATCAGCATGACGTTCCAATACAATATCAGCCATTTTTCGACCAAATTCGGCTGGATAAGTATCATCCCCATCTACCATAATATAGACCTGTGCATCTATTTCACGAAACATTCTTCTTATTACATTTCCTTTTCCCTGACGATGCTCATATCTTACCACAGCCCCCTCCCTTTTGGCTATTTCATCAGTATGATCAGAAGAATTATTATCATATACATAAATTACTGCCTCTGGCAATTCCTTTTGCCAATCATTTATTACCTTTTTAATAGTGACACTTTCATTATAACATGGAATTAATATTGCGAATTTATCCATAAGTTTTATCCTCTTTCTTTCAGTATTTTTATCTATTTTAGTTTTAAGCACAGCCACCAATATAACATCTAATTCCCTAAAAAATAATGTTTTAGTCAGTCGGTTTATTTTTTATCATAAAAGATACCTTTCTCCATAAACGCAAAACCCACCATTTTTTTATACTATTTATTTCACCTTCCAATTCATCTTGTCTTTGTATTAATTTTTCTATTTCATTTTTATTTTCGTCTAGTTCCTTACGATGCGCTTGAATATCCAACAAACGTTCTTCCAAAAGTTTCTTATGCTCGTCTAGTTCCTTACGATGCACCTGAATATCCCACAAACGGTCTCCTAGAAGTTTCTTATGCTCGTCTAGTTCTTTACGATGCACCTGAATATCCCATGCTCTTTCATTTAACTCCTTACGATGAACACTAATATCCCATTTTCGATTTCCTAACTCCCTTTCTATATATGGGATTTTTTCTTGGAATTCATGATTTTTTCTTTCCGCTTCCTGAAGTTTCCGAAGTACTAAATCATATTCCGTCATTTTGTAATCCTTTTGGGATTCCAAAGCCTCTTTTAACCACTGCAAAGAAGAAACTTTTTTTTCTTTCAAAATTTGATTCACATGAGAATAATCAATTGGGGTCCAGATTAACAGATCAATTCTTTCCTTTTCAACATTTTCAGTAATCAGTCGATCTAATAAATCTAATTTTCCTAACAAATCTGTAAATCTGATTTTTCCTCTTTCTTCATTACATATGACAATAAACGGTTTATTAAAAATAATTGAAAAACACATTCCATGAAACGAATCCGTTATAATAAATGTGCTATTCATAATATTTTCAATCCAATCTTCGCAATACCTATTCTTTTGAATATCTATATTTTCATTTTCAATCAAACTATCTCTAAATGCATCTGTAAGAATAGTACATGGAAGGTTCAAAGATTCTCGCAAATTTTGAATAAGATTTAATTTCTTGTCATCTATATCTAAAATATATCCACCGATATATTTCTCTGCATGATCTCCATTTGCTTGTTCTGCAAGTTTTCTATAATTTTCTTTATCACATAGAAAAACCGGATCTAATACCCATTGTGCTTTAACATCAAAATATTTTTTACAAACCTGAACTCCACTTTGTTCTCTTACCGATATGTAATCAAAATTTTTTAAATAAAAAGAAACTTCCTGTGCCTCAACTGCATTTCCTGTCCAATATTCCCGTCCAAAAGATGACGCATATGCAATTTTCTTTTTATCATTATATATATAATCTAAAAAGGCAACCTTTCCAAAATCATTGTACAAATTTCTGTGCCATATCTGATCCGATCCAACAATAAATGTCCCACATTTTTCATTCAATTCATACATTGATACTTTGTCTGGATACAATGGATGAACTGATTCTTCAGAATATGGTGATTCTCTAAACAACACAGGTGATTCATTTGGTGCCCATACCGCATTTTTAGGTCTTTCAACCATTAAAGGATCATATCCCAGATCACAGATTACCTTATATAAAGCATAATATGTTAACTCCGATCCATAGTTTTTCTCACTCCAGTTTCCCCAAATTGCGACATCATATTTCTCATTTAATGCATAATCAACAGCTTCATGAAAAGTTCTGTTCTTTATCAAATTATAAAAACGATTTCTACCTAAATGCGGTTTTGTAGTTGCTCCCCGGTTATATTGCATCCAATCAATTGGCACCTTTCTACATAAAGGCAATACTTCTTTTGTTTTTTCAAAGAAGCAAGCACCATTCGCATTATTTACGACAACACAACTAGTTCCCTTAGCATCATCTAACTCTGAACAAAATTCTCCAATATGCCAAAAATCCGCAATAGATAAATCCCCTTGTCTTGGATTGCCAGCAAATTTACATTTTTCACAAGTTTCTCTCAGAAAGAGTTTGGAATGATACCCCCTTTGAAAATCATCATTATACTCTCTCTTTTCCTCAATTTTTCCACTTTTATAGGTAACTTCATGAATATCGCAAAACCATCCATATTTTTTTATTCTAAATTCAATTTTTTCAATATCTTTAATATTGTAATTTTCATTCAAATATTTTTCAAATAAAGGATATGCCGGTGTGTAATTACAATAAATATCCACAAGAAGTAATTTTTTATATGTTTGTCCCAGATATGCTTTAATTCCAGCCACCTGACATGGAGTTCCGACAAACATCACTTCTTTGTCTCGTTTTAACAACTCCTCAACTCTGCGATAAACAAATCCAACATCACTTTGCATATATTTACTTCTTCTTAATTTATATAATTCTTTCTTATCGGAAATAATAATATGCTCTGCTTTAAAATTGCTGCCATATGCAACAGCACATACATATCCACCTCTGTCTAACATTTCTTCTGCAAGAACAGTAAAGACTCCTCCGGAACTGCTCTGCATACGAACTTCATCATTAGCCCAAACAGCATAGCATTCATCCACCACCTGATTTTCATTGCTGTGTTCTGTTAATACCGGGCAAACCGTTTCACATAAATGGCAGGATACGCACTTCTCCTCATTGATCTGGGCAACCATGGAACCATCGTTTTCATAATTATAAATATATTCAATTGCATCATTGGCACACTTATTTACACATGCACCGCATCCCGTACATAATAAATTTTTAGCCTGCAATTTTTTATACATGAATTATTCTCCCTCTTATCTATTGATCATTTTAAAATATACACCAATTGCCCACTGACGAATCTTTGTATTTTTCGGGAAGAAATGTCTTGCAATCTTGCGTAACCCTTCTACAAATTGATGATTGTTTCCCTGCACAATTGCAGAAACTCCATGATGATTTTTACTTACAATATATTCTTGCATTCTTTCCAAAAGTATTTCATAGTACTCGGTTCTTCTTGCAACCTTCCAAAATTCTGACGCAAAATCCTCTTCTGGATTCATCCAAGGTTTCATAAATCCTGCGTAATGAATAATATATGGATTCTTTCTTGCTTCTTCATAAGCATCTAGAATATAATACGGAGCATGTCTTATCACTTCGTGCCATCGAAAATGATCACAATCAAAAATCATATTCCAAGCCATGTCAAGATAAGTAACTCTTCCCTTACATACAACATTTAAAATATCCTGATCAGAGAAACGATAAATTCCCGTATCTGACATTTCCAGAAGTTTTTTTACTGTAACAACTTTATTCATCTCTGCCACATTGAAAACGAGAACCCCTGCTTGAAAATAAGTAAATACATCCTTGATTCCAAGCGTTTCTTTACAATATTCTCTCATATCAGATGTCTTGATATTACATTGTCCTGCAAAATCAGCATCTAATGTCGCTGCAATCAAGTTTTCTCCCATATCTACACGATATAACTCTGCCACATCATGACAAATAATCATGTCGCAATCAAGATATACAACTTTTTTATAATCTTTAAGTATATCCAAAATCAAAAATCTGTAAAAAGTTTCTGTTGTAATGTGTTGTTTTGCCTGCAATACATATCCGGCAACTTTTTTACTTACATTCACAAATGTAAATTTCACATTATCTCGTGTGAGATTCTTTTGAAACACTTTTTGACTTTCTGCATTAATATCCGTATGAAATATGTATATTTCATAGTTTGTATTCTCACTTGTATGCTCCACAATAGACTGCGCACATGTATAAAGAATCGGAACATATTTTTGATTTGCGGCCAAGACCACTGGAACAATCTGTTTTGCTGTATCAATCTTAATTTCCGGTTCTGCCTCTGCGTTATGAATCAATGCAATCTGCAATTCTCCAAGGCGATATTTCTTTTGTTTCTGTAAGTATAGATAATAAATACCTGTAATTCTCTCTCCCAAATGCCCGGTCGTACGATACCCTTCTCGGGAATACTCACTCATATCTGCACGCTTTTCAAATTCGTCCAGCAAATCAAACAAAATCGCAGAATATGTGTGGAATACTTCTTTTTTCATAATAAACATATTACATGGGAAAAAAACTTTTCCTTGGAAATATTCTTCCGCACTCTCTGATAAATATGGATACTTTTCTTTAATGATTTCCAATAATATATCGACATCTTCAATATGAAGTTCTGACGCATTTTTATAGTGCTCATAAACACTTGATGCACCTAAAGAATTTATTGAAATTCCCTTAGCGATTAAGAAATCATAATTATTAATATAATTCTCCATATCTCTTTCATTAAAATGTAATTCCTTGATTGCCTTATCATCAAGATAATCGTATTCTATTGTTCCCCAAACAGTTTCCGGAATTTCTTCACGACTAAACGAAAAAAATCGTCTATAATGACAAAAACCGTAATAGTCCGCATCCATATTTTTCCATGCCCAATATTGTGTTGTCAGTTCACAATAAGACTTGTTTTTTGGCGATATATTTTCTCCTTCATTATCTCTTAACACCTTACTTGGTACAGGTTTATTCTGAAAATTACTTCCTGCTATTACATTATACAATAACGCATTGTCTACCCGCATCGTATTTTTGTTTGGCGTATGTGTTACAAAAATCTTAATATCACTCATTTTCTATAATTAACTCCCTTTTTACAATTCTTTTCTCAGTAATCGACGTACTATACGTCTTCTCATGGTCCCTGCCGGTATCAGCTGATTGACCTTCCTCATATCCACCTTAATTCTCGGTCCTTTTTTGCCAAATTGAAACTCACGGACATTCTGGTGGAAAATCACATATGGAACCTCCGCACACTTTACCGTTCCCTGCTGTTTTAACCAGGTATAGTACACGCCAAACAATCGCTCCGCAATATACCCCGTCACACGCTTTTCTTTATCACTATATCCGGAAAAATCTGTCTGGCTCTCAAATTTCTCCAAAACAGGAAACAGCCAGTTCATATATGCATGAAAGTATTCCCTTTTCATAATATACATATTGCAGAAATAAATATATTTCGAATGCATATATGTATCACATGCCGCCGCCTGTTCCGGATGCATGTCTTTTAAGATTGCAATTGCACGGTCCAGATCTCCGATACGGTGAAACTGTCCAAACTGTTCATATGCTGTCACATCCATATGCTCACTCAGCACTGTAATCACATCATATTGTTCAATCACATGCCGCATATGCATCTCATCCAAATCATAAGGAGATAGATCTTTCTCCAGAGAATCCGCTTCCAAATACGGTGTCCATCGCTTCAGTTGTATTTTGCCATTTATCACGGGGAAATTTTGTTTGAAACTCATATATCTGCGATAATGAAAAAAGCCATAATAATCTGCCTGCAGATTTTTCCATGCCCAATACTGTGCCGTAAGTTCACAGTAGGATCTGTTTTTTTTTGAAATGTTCTCGCCCTCATCATCATGAAGAATTCCTTCTATATGATGATCTGCCAATGCACTTCCTACCTGTACCTGAAAAATCAGTGGATTTTCCGGCCGGTAAAATTCTTTATGCGTTGCAACAAGAATTTTTATATCACTCATGCTTTGCCCCTTCGTATTTATCACATATCTCCCCAGTTTTTCCGATCGCCTGTATTTTCCCATGTTCCAGCCAGACAACCTTGTTGCACATTTCCCGGATCTGTTTTAAACTATGCGATACAAAAAATACCGTTGTTCCGCCTGTCATAAGTTCCATCATTCTCGCACGGCTCTTCTCCTGGAAATCAGCATCCCCGACAGACAGAATCTCATCAACGATCAAGATTTCCGGTTCCACAATACACGCAACGGAAAATGCCAGTCTTGCAAGCATTCCGGAGGAATACGTCCGGAGTGGTGCCTCAATAAAATTTCCAAGTTCGGAAAATGCAACGATTTCATCATATTTTTCATTCAGGAATTCCTCTGAATACCCGAGAATTGCACCATTCAGATATATATTTTCTCTGCCGGATAATTCCATATCAAATCCCGATCCCAGTTCCAGCATCGGCACAATGTTTCCATACGCTTCGATCGTTCCTTTTGTCGGTTTCATAATTCCGGAAATCACTTTTAACAAGGTACTTTTTCCGGCTCCGTTATGTCCGATAATTCCAATGACATCACCCTTTTCGACATCAAAAGAAACATCTGTCAATGCCCAGAAATCCTCTGACTTCAAATCCCGTTTCAGCCAGCGTACACAAAATTCTTTTAATGAATTTGCACGGTTCTGTTCCATTTTAAATTTCAGTGATATATTTTTCACAGAAACGATCGGCATTTTCTGCAATTCCTCCTAAATATAAAAGATAAATTTATCCTGTGTTTTCTTAAAGATCAAGCTTCCGATTCCCAGCATAACGAGTGCGACCACTGTACACTGACAGAACACAACCGGTCGAGGTGTAATCCCTTCCAGAATGATGGTTCGAAAAGCATTGACAAAATAGTACATCGGATTATTGAGTACCAGTCCCTGTACCTGCTTCGGAACAATCGAAATCGGATAAAACAGTGGTGTCAGATACATCCAGAGCATGCTCAGCACTCCCCATAAGAATTGCATATCCCGGAAAAACGTCATGGCAGCTGCCAGAATCATACCGAATCCCATGGTAAAAATCATGACGCAAATCAAAATATATGGAAGCATTAAAAAAGCCCATGTGATCTTTTCACCTGTAATAAGCGCTGCAATGATCAGCGGAATCAATGACATCAGTAAGTTGATTCCCGAAGAAAAAACTCTTGTTACCGGATATATATATTTCGGCAAATATACCTTTGTGATCAACGGCGCATTTCCCACAATAGATGTCAAAGACTGTCCTACACCTTCATTAAAAAAGTTAAAAATAACCGTACCACTCAACAGATATACCGGATAATTTTCAATATCTGATTTAAACAGCTGTGAAAATACCACATACTGTACGATCATCATAAGAAGCGGATTCAGAAAGCTCCAAAACACGCCAAGTACCGAACGTTTATAACGCACTTTAAAATCTCTCTTCACAAGCTGCTTAATTAAGAATTTATATTTTTTGAGGACAAACAACATGTTAAACAAAATTGTTGTCTTCCCCCTTTTGTCACAGCTGCACTCAATTCCATACAAGACAGCCACTAATACAACTGCAAGCAATACCAGCTTCCAGTAATTTGGACCTGTCCAGACATAATTCCGCCCATTGACCGCAATACACATTGTTCCCGGAACAACATTTCCATTCACAGTAAACTGTGCATCTCTCGCAACATCCGGGTTTTCCAGTTTGTTTTCTACATTATATAATATGGTTGGAGCATCCCCTGCTTCCCCATCGGATGTACAGGAAATCTTAATCTGATCTCCACGATCAACTTTTACACCATCTGCAATGTTTAAATAAACATACTGATTTACTTCAAATTCATCCGCTGAGAATGTTTTTTTTGCAAGTATCTGTCCCTTAGACAAATTTTCACACTGAATCTCAACTCCGTGATTGATGCTTTTTCCATAATCTGAAACCATTACACCTATGGAATCCAGCAAATCCATTTGGGACGTATAAATCTGTTCTACCGTTGCTCCCTGCGTAAGTTCTCCTACATCATTTGTCGCATTGAATTCCGCAACATTGCCATCGGAATCTCTTTCGTATAACGATCTTCCTGCCGAGAAATAAAAAATTCCCAAAAAAATCAATAATACACATTCTATAATCAGAAATATTTTTAAATAGTAAGATTTTTGTTTCATAATCAATTATTTTCCTATACAGATTTTATCTCAAATTCGCAAAATACCTCTACTATTCTACCATAATCCCCATAATTTGCAATATTTAGCGATATATATTCTCCATGATCTTGTCAATCTTCTGTAAACTATATTGTTTTATCCGTGCACGGTTATTTTTTCTCATCTGCCGGACTTCTTCCGTATTCTTCCATATCCGCAGGAGTTTTTCGATTGCCTGAATATATTCCTCCGGTTGATCTGCGCTTACCAGATAACCGTTCTCTCCATTTTTTACCAGATCTGTATTTCCCCGAATCCTGCTACACACTACCGGAACCTCGCAAGCCATCGCTTCCATCAATGCTACCGGAAGTCCCTCCTGCTTGGACGGGAACACAAACACGTCTGCTGCCTGACAGAGTTCTGCCACGTCTGTCCGAAATCCCAACAGTTTCACATGATCTTCCAAATGATATTTCCGGATCAACTGCTGCAGTTCCTGCTTTTTTTCTCCCTGCCCGCAAATAAAATATCTCAGCTGCGAATGTCTCTGAACCAGCTGTTTCATTGCCTCAATGACAACGACATGGTTTTTACGATCACTGAGTTCTCCCACAGACAGCAAAAACACCTCTTCCGGCTGCAATCCAAGTTCCTGCCGTTTCTGTTGGATTGTTTCCACATCTCCCGCATGGAATCGCTCCAGATTGATTCCGATTCCTGGCAGATAATAGGTTTTTCCGGCATGAAATTTCTTTTTTGCTCTGGCATAGTCCTCATGATTGATCGTTATCAACACATCCGTCCATCGGCTCAGCACCTTCTCCACCGGATAGTACACCAGCCAGTTCATAACCGGTGCCCCCTGATAGAAATGAAACCCATGTGCCGTATAGATCACTTTTGTCCTGGTCCGGTGTCCTGCAATCCTTGCGACCACTCCACCGATCGGGCTGTGGCAGTGGCAAAATGCGTATCCATTTTGCTTCATCAAACCTTCTACCTGCCTCAGTGCCCTCATGTTCTGTCCCATGTGTTTGATATTCCGTGCGAAATCAATCTGGTAGCAGCGCACATGCATGTCCTGCAGTTTTTGCTTCAATTCTGCGACACGCTCATCCGAGCAGGTATTTCCTTCGATAAAATTGCAGGTAACATCTACCTGATAGCCCAGTTTCTGCAGTAATGCAATGTTTGGCATATTAAATTGATCAATCATGGAGGCGACGGACGCCAACATCAGGACTCGTTTCATGTTTTCCTCTTTCCAATCTGTTTTGATATCTTTATCCTTCAGCTTTAAAAAACATCAAATCATCACTGACATGCTATATGATTTAATGACAATAAATTAGCTGTTTCTGTACTCACTTCATAGGCTGTGTCACTTGCCTCAATTTCTATATCTCCGTAACATTTTAATACCGCGTTTAGAGGGATGCCTTCTCCTATTTCTACATTTGACCACTGTTATATGTTGTTATTCAACAATCCCATTTTCATCATTTTAGAAATATTTTAAAAACAACTGTTTCCACACAGAATCTTTATCCTTCTACTTCAACAATATCATTTCCCTCAAATGAAAAATAGTCATCCTTCCATGTCACATAACAGTTGTATCCATCTCCTTGATACTTGATACCATCTATCCCCACTTTCTTGCAACATCCTGCCACAAAATTCGGAAGCAGATACTCCTTCACGATTTTTCCCGGAGTGTTATCAACTTTAAACCGCAGATGATCAATGAACCTGTTATTTTTTGAAACATTCTGAGACAGATCGATCAGCCGTGCTTCTTTACATTTTTTTAATTTTGCAATCTGTACACTCGGCTTTTTACTTCCGCAATGCTTGTACACTTCTGTGAGTGCACCTTCTTTCGTATCTGCAAAGTAATATTGCCATACTTGGAAATTGATTCTTCAGTTGATTCGCTGTCAAACCTACCCTTGTTATATCATTCATGTTATTGTTCATATCTATCTTTTTATTATTCTTTCAATCTCATTTTCTATCCATGATCACTCTGCTTATGATCTATCTCAAATCTCAGTACCCTGAATTTATCGCCTTTTCTGTATCCATGTACACGTAAAAGCGAACTGGCACGGAATTTCATAATCTGCTTATCACGATACATAGAACCATTATACCAGTTATGCTTTGGTGAATCAGGTGTATACTTTTTATACTCTAAACCATCATCACGATCTATATTTTCCCACGTTTCGTGCTTTCAAGGATTCTTCATTCAGTATAAACTCCATCTACCACCCCAGAATAACATCCAAATCTTTCTTAATCTGATCAAACAGCCCCTCTTTTTGATTCAATACCTTTCCTTCATCATTTAGTTCAATAAGAACCGGTTCTGAGCATCCATTTTCTTTCTTTTGGAAAAAATAGATAGACACATCTTCTTTGTCAATATAGTCCTTATGAACACTTGTTCTGACTCCATTAAAAATATGATCACTATGTGTTTCTACTATAATCTGAATGCCGCACTTTGCCAGATGTGTCAGAAAAAGGACAAATTCCGTCTGTGCAGATGGATGCAGATGTATTTCAGGATTTTCAATAATCAGCACATCTCCCTTTTTACACGACAGAGCAGATATAATCACTTCCGCAATATAGGACACACCTGTGCCAACATTGACAGGACTGATTCCATTTCCGATATCGCCTTTTCCATAAGATACCCGGATTAATGTCGTTCTCTCTATTTCCTCTGCATATACCGTATAACCAAGTATCTTTTCCAGCCAGTAATTTACCTGACCACCAAAGGTTAATTTCGAAGTTTCGTCATACACCATCAGATTGTTCTGCCATGGATCCATATCATGTTTTGCAAGATAGTCATATGCATATTCACATCTGATTCCGATTTCATCTCCACCCCGGATGTTTTGTCCGTAGGTTTCCCTTACTCCAACCCGATCCGCAGATACATACCGCACATTTAATTCTGCCGCTGGAAATTCACCTGTTTTCCTCCAAAAAATGTCATCAGGTATTGTTAATGAATACTCTTCGTTAACACCAATTTCAATCACATCACTGCCAATATACTTGTTCCGTAACTCACTGGCTTTTCCTATATTGATATACTCTCCACAAAAAGGCTTTCCACCATCTTTTCCGCTCTGTACCAATGCAAGGATTGCCTGTAATATAGTCGATTTACCGATAGAGTTAGCTCCTGCCAGAATGTTCAGTTTGCGAAATCCCACATTTACATCATCAAAACACTTTAATCCTTTTATATGAATTGTTTGAATCATGCTATAATTCCCTTTCCCATCTTTCAAATGCCCCTTCAATGCTTCGTTTGGTCAATTGATGTCTTTCCATCTCTCTACAGATTTCAAGAAATACTCCTCTTTCCAATAAAATATAATCAACGTGTTCTTGATCAGTCTCTCTGCGTTTTGCCATATCCAACAAACATACAAGTATGCCAAAATATTTATCTAATATGCTTTTGCTGATTCTTTTTGAAGTTCTGTTTTTATTTTGATCAATAACATAAAAAATATAATCTCCAAAATAATTTGTTACATCTAGTAGTTCATCAATTCTCTTTCCCTGCTTCTCCATAAATTCAAGTGTTTTTTCAAGCAATAACTGTTCTTGCATTTCCATTTCTTCATGCCACACACCGGTGTAAACAAACCAGTTCATCAGCATATAAAGTGTTCGATATCTCATAATAGATGAAAAGCCACGCAAATGTACCCGATTCAGAATATGATTCATATCCTTTGTGATATCATTTAACACACTGATTTCATAGGGATCATACAGCATTTCCCTGATTGACTGTTCTCTCGTAATATTCCAGTGTTCTATCATTTTTCCTATGCTCATATGCAGATATTTAGGAGTCCGGTAATCAATAATCTGAAAAGAAATCACGGTATCATATAGTCCCATTGCGAGTCTCGATTCATCAGATCGCAACATTTGTATATTACCATGATACAATGAATTCTCTTCTATCCGGTAATCAGCTTCATATCTTCCGTCCAAAAAATATAACAGTTTCCACAGAGTATCATCATTCTCCAAAATCAAAAAGTTACCATTTTGCAACATGGTAAATATGTTCCAAAGAGAATTTTCGTTCGTAGATTTCTATATTCTCAGTGCCACGATAATTCATTCATCTGCTCCTATATCTTCTATTATGATATGCTTCTTTGAAGGCTTCTGCCTTGCCCAGTGATACCAATATACCACCCTTTGTACCTTTAATCAAATTCAAGCGATTTTTGTTTTATTTGAACTATAGATGTTTTTCCGGTATTGTTTTCTCCCACAAGAATATTTACCCTGCTGAGATTTTGTAATGTAATGTTCTTTAATCCCCTATATGCTTTTATATCAATTGTTTGAAACACGCCGCCTCCAAGTTCTTCCCCGTATTTTCAACTATTTATATGTATTGTATCACGAACCTCAATCTTACTCAATGTAAAAAACCGGTCAGACTTATCATCCAACCGGTTTTATCACTTCTACCGAAACTATGGCTCCATATTTTTTAATAATGCATTAATATTCTGCGTATATAAGTTTTCACATAATTTCAAAATTTCTATTTCAATCTGCTCATCGCTGATTGAAACTCCCCTCTCGGATCAGCAATTAATATCTCCAATTCATGAGACGTTCTCCAGCAATTTACAGCTTCTACAACGTCAAGCATGATCTCCAATGCCTCACGCAGCTCATCCACTGTCACAATAACAAAATTATCCCCCGGATATCTTGCATCATAATAATAGTCTTTGAGTAATGCCAAATCCTTCCTCTCTAATTGTAAGGAAGTATCCACCCTTTTAATCTCATCGTATAAGGCACGCAAATTATGGGATGTCATTAGTTTTTCAATTCCAGTACAAACCAATTCTGCCACAGAGTTCAACATTTTTTCTGCGATTTGCTGTGCCGAAGCTGCAGCCGGATTGCAGTATACAGGTGACACTGCATCCCTTAAATACCAGAATTCATTGCACGCAATAGAATAATAAGAATTTGCCTTTATCATATTTTCAACTCCTTATAATCTCTTCTTAACTGTTGTGTAAACTTTGAATTATCATGTTCGAAATACTGCGGTGTTACAAAAACCACATCCGCATGCAACATCTCGAGTTCTTCCCGCAAGGCTCCCATCATCCATCTTTCCGGTTTTTCCGGAACTATGATGCAAAAGTCGATATCACTGCTGGCCTTATAATCATTTCTCGCGTAGCTTCCAAAAATCCCCAAACTCTGATATTTGATACTCGAATTTTTAATAATATCTACGCACTTGTTCAACCGGTCTTTAAAATCATTTTCAACAACAGGTGACACGTACGGCATCCCTAAACCTCCACTCTTTCTATTAATCTGTCCTATCACAGTTTCTACAATGTCAATCGTAATCTCTAATGTTTCAACAATAAGGAAAGTACTTTACTTGCAGTTTGTCTATTCTCACGCTTTTCTATCTCCTAAACCTTCGAATGCATACCATTAAGCTATTTATCATCTTTTCAGTAGTATCATACTTTAATTCTTTTATTTATGCAAGATTTTCCCATTCCAGCTCTTATCCTTCCGTCCTTCTTACCGACTCTTTCCAGTCACACACACGATATTCTTCCTTATATTCACTCATCTGCATATCGTACACACTGTCACCAAACGCTTTGCCCGTCAGGGTGCCAATTTTTCCCGGAATCTTTTTCATCAGCCGGATGATCCAGCCAGTCGCTGGAACCATCACAAGCCGGTGTCCTTTTACCACAGCGATCATCTGCACCAGATCCGAAGTATTGATATACTGCTCGTTCTGCGGGAAAAACACTCCGGTCTCTTCGTTGTCGATCATCCGTTTGACAAACTGTGCCAGATTTTCTATATAAAGCATGGAACGCTGATTATGTACAATCGGAAATAGCGGAAGTTTTCCTGCCAGTTTTGCAAGCTGTGGATAGTTTCCCTTTGATCCCTTTCCGTAAATCATCGGCGGACGCAATACAACAACTTTAAAACGTTCATCTGCCAGTGCCTGTATTTTCTGATCCGCCTGCCATTTGCTGTCTCCATAGAAATTCAATGGTTTGGGAATTGTATTTTTTGTAATTTTCTTTTCCCTACATCCGCTGTATACAATCATGGAAGACATAAAGAGAAACTGCTGCACGCCTTCCTTTTTGGCTTTTTCGGCTGTCTCTACTGCCAAATCTGTATTCACACGGTAATACTGCTTCTTTTCTTCTTCCGTCACCTGTCCCACATCTGCATGTGCGATTCCCGCCACATGATAGACCACATCATATGCTGAAAAATCGTGCGTCCGCCATGTTTGGGTTCTCATATCCAGCATGTCAACCTGGTAGTACTCCGGCCATTGTCTCAGCCATGCCTCCACAGAAGTTCCCACATAGCTGCCGCTTCCGGTGATCAGAATCTTCTTTTTTCTCCTGCCCTTTTCACGTTCTTCTGTGTCTTTTGCAATGGTTTTCTTTTTTGCGCTGCTCTGTGCTGTTTCGCTTTTGTGCGCTTCTGTCTCTTCTTCCTCTTTGTTCAGTTCGCCGGTTCCACCTTCAACCACTCCATCGTGCATGAGCACGGAGCCAATTGTACCAAGAAAACATTTCAGATCCATCCATGGTCCCAGATGTTTGACATATTCGCCATCCAGTCTTGCTTTGTCCGGAATCTCCAGTTCATCTCTGCCATTGATCTGTGCCCACCCGGTCAGCCCCGGTGTCACATCATTGGCACCATATTTCTCACGCTCTGCTACCAGATCATCCTGATTCCACAGTGCCGGCCGCGGTCCTACGATACTCATTTCTCCTTTGAAGATATTAAAAATCTGCGGCAGTTCATCCAGACTGGTTTTGCGCAGGAATTTTCCTACCTTTGTGATGTACTGCTCCGGATTCTCCAGCATATGTGTCGGCACATCCTTCGGTGTGTCAATCCGCATGGTACGAAATTTGTAAATCTGGAAGAAACTCCGGTGGATGCCGACACGCTTCTGCTTAAATAATATCGGTCCCGGTGTATCCAGTTTGATCGCAATACATAAAAAAAGAAGGAGTGGTGATAAGATCACGATCGCCATCCCACTTAATATGATATCAATTCCTCTTTTGATATAATGGTATCCTTTCATGGCGTTTTCTCTCCTTCTTCATAGATACGTTTTTATTTATTCTCCCCCGCCAATTCCGGGTGATATGTCGGCACGATTTTCTTGACATACTCCCGGATGTCTTCCGGTTCTGTCACAACGTACTCTTTTAATTCTTCCAACTGCTGCATGAATTTCTCCTCATCCAGTTCAATCGGCCTGCCGACATGAATCAGATTGTTTGCGGTATCCTGCATCCCTTCTTCATCCATCAGCATCTCTTCATAAAGTTTTTCTCCCGGGCGAAGTCCTGTGAAAATGATATGGATATCCTCATCCGGCTTGTGACCGGAAAGAAGAATCAGGTTCTTTGCCAGATCCAGAATCTTGACCGGCTCTCCCATATCCAGAACAAAAATTTCTCCACCTTTGGCATAGGTACCCGCCTGTAGTACCAGAGATACCGCTTCCGGAATTGTCATAAAATACCGCACGATATCCGGATGTGTAACCGTGACCGGACCTCCACGCTCAATCTGTTTTTTGAACAGCGGAATCACACTTCCGTTACTGCCAAGCACATTTCCAAAACGCACGGCTACGAAATCTGTCTTCGATCTGCGGTTATAGGTCTGAATGATCATCTCACAGATGCGCTTGCTGGCACCCATGATATTGGTTGGATTAACTGCCTTATCCGTGGAAATCATCACAAATTTCTTCACACCGTACCGATCTGCCGCCTGTACAATCTTCCATGTGCCAAGCACGTTATTCTTAATTGCCTCGTTCGGACTCTCTTCCATGAGAGGCACATGTTTATGTGCCGCTGCATGATAGATAATCTCCGGCTTGTAATGTTCAAAAATCCAGTTCATACGATTCGTATTCCGCACGGATGCAATCAGCACAACAAGATCCAGCTCTGGAAACCGGACTTTCAGTTCGTTTTGCACATCATAGGTCGTATTCTCGTAAATATCCACAATAATCAGCTGTTTTGGCTTGTGTGCAGCAATCTGCCGGCACAATTCGCTTCCGATAGAGCCGCCGCCACCGGTCACCATGATTACCTTTCTGGATACATAATCCATGATAGACTGCAGATCAACGGTCACCGGATCTCTGCCTAACAGGTCATTGACATCTACATCTTTCAGTTTGCTGACGCTGACATCGCCGTTTACAAGCTGGTAAATGCCGGGCAGACGTTTCAATGTGCATCCGGTTTCTTTGCAGATATCAAGAATCCCCTTGATCTGTTTCTGCGTGGCCGATGGCATGGCAATGATGATCTCATGCACATGCAGTTCTTCGACTTTTTCCAGAATATCGCTCCGATCTCCTACGACTTTCGCTCCATGAATATAATTGCCGATCTTGTTCCGGTCATCATCAATCACACCAACAACCTTCTTTTTCACATAGCGGCTGTTGTTGATTTCTTTGATGATCTGGTTTCCGGCATCTCCCGCACCGATTACAAGTACATTTCGTCTGTACACACCGGCTCTGCGCATATTGCGAAGCACACGCAGTCCGCGGTAAGAATATCTGCATCCCATGACCAATACAAACAGAAACAATCCATACAGAATGTAAAAGCTTCTTGGCACCGGGTACATATCCCCCCAGTTCCGAAGCAATATCAGCACTGTCACAACAACGGTATCCAGAATACATGCCGAAACCACATACATCATTTCCAGTGCTCCCGCATAGCTCCAGAGACTGGAATACAGTCGGAGCAGCCAGAAAATGACCAGCGTAACAATTATCATAAAAGGAAGTGCTCTCCACACTTCATCCATATATTGAAACGGTACGCTTTTGATATTCAGATCAAACCGAATCAATAACGCAACTATGCTTGCAGCAAACACTGCAAGCACGTCGTAGCACATCAGAAAAATCCGTCTGATCAGTAATTGTTTATCTTGAATGATTTTTTTCATAATTTCAATCTGTTATTTTTGATTCTTTCTCTGTTTTCTCGATTGTTTTTTCGATGATTTCTTCCTGACTGAGGATTCTGTCACTCCAGCCCCTTGAGTATTCTGTACCGTCTGCGCGGTATCCGCTTTTGCACTCTCTGCTGCTTTTGGAATACTCTGTTTTACGGCAGTATCACTTTCTGCAGAAACCGCTGTTTCTTTAACAAAAAGATTTTCTTTCTTTACGAGCATCCGGTTCACTGCAAGTCCCAGACCAAGCATACCCCAGAATACCGGAGCGGTACATACATTAGAATCGTTTGCGATACCTGCAATCATGTACACCAGCACTGCCGCAAATAATCCAAATCCAACCCAGCTGATACTCTCGTGCAGATCCACTCTGCGGTAAATGCGTACCGACTGTACCAGATACCAGAACAGAAATACCAGAAGTGCCAGGGTACCGAGTAATCCGGTTTCTACCCACTGCTGCAGATACCAGCTATGGGCTTTTACATCATAGCTGTTTGCTCCATAAACATAGTTCTGACTGATATAATCTTCCTGTGGGACTTCAAACATATAGGTATTTGCCCCACTCCCCATAAAAGCATGCTTTCCAAGAAGAGGAATCGTTTTATTCCAGATATGTCCACGGTTACTCATTGCATCATCCAAAAATACGTTTGAAACCTTCGGATTCTCAAACTTCACTAATTTTCCTGCTGGATTGAGATATTCATATCCGTCCGTATCATTTTTTGAGAAATCCCATTCGACACCATCTATGATCATCTTTATTCCTGCTGTATTATCGGTAAACATGATCGGCTGAATCTGTATATTTGCAAACCGTTCATCATTGAGGGCCAAAATATGATTTTCCTGATCTACCTCTGTTGTCTGAATCTCCTGACCATCTGCATCTTTGCAGACCACGGTGATTACACCGTCGCTCCCCAGATCATAGGACACATGCAGAAGATTGTTCCAGATATCAAGTTCCACATCATCTGTGTTTGTTTTGATATCGTTTAAAGAGAACTGATCTTTCATATGATACGTTCCAACAACCGTCTTTTTAAGATTTTGACCGAACTCTGTCGTATTTGCCAGTACTCCTGCTGCTATCATTCCAATAATAACCACAACAATCCCGGCTACAAATAATTTTTTCTTCCGACTGAGTAAAACCAATGCGAGAATCACAGCACCAATTGCCAGTGCAATAAATCCGGAAGAACTTCTGCTACCAACCAGTGCTACAATGCAAAAAATCTCTGCAACCGCGATTACAAGACGATGCCACATCTTTTTCGCCCCAATAAACAGGCAGACCAGCAATGGTATCAGCATGCCAAAATAAAATGACAAAAAGTTAGGATTGTAAAGTGTCGTATACGCAGTCTTATCTGCGAAATTAAAGGAAATCTTATCTAATTGGTTCCACCAGCTTGTGTCCGTCATCAGATGTTTGCCCAGAGATGTCTTAAAATAATCCAATCCAAAGACCTGGAAAAATCCAATCAGAGTAACAATTGCGATTCCAATGCCAGACCAGCGCAGGATTACCTCTATCTGTTTTTCTTCCTGTACATAATTATAGACATAATAACACAGTATCATATAGACAAATATAACCCATACAGGCTCAAAAAGTTCATATGTACCATGTGCCACCCAGTATTTGTGACTGGAAAACAGGGCAGACATTGCAACAAACAATGCATACACCATCAGAAAATAAAAGGAATTTTCAAATGCAAACTCCTTTTTATTCAAATACCGGATCAGTAAAATTGCGAGCATTACAACTCCCACAAGGATGATCGCAATCATCTTCCATGCAAAAAAGAAGTCCGTCTGCTTTGCTGCACTCTCCGGATACCAGTCAAACTGTGCCAGATTTGTATCATAAACAAAAGAATGCACAATGATTGGAATAAATCCGATCAACAAAATAATGGGAATCAATATCTTATTTGCTTTTAACGTGTTTTTGTTTCCATTCGTATTCAAGATTATTTTCTCCTTATGTTTCATTGCCTATAATCATACCCCAAATTTCGTTTTTTTTCAATCATTCCGGCATGTCGATTTTATTTTTCTTTTTATATAGGTAAAAACACTTTTTTGTTACTTGTGTGTTACTTAAAAATTTAACAAATAAATGTGTATGATTGACACGATAATATAAATTTTTACACACGAAAGGAAGAAAAATGAGATTACCAAACGGATACGGCGGAGTCGTAAAACTCTCCGGCAACAGAAGAAGACCCTACGCAGCACGCATCACTACGGGCTGGCACATCAATGACATCACTGGAAAGCGCATCCAGCACTATCAGATTCTGGGCTACGCTCCTACCCGGTCAGAAGCTCTGCAGATTCTGGCACGTTACAACAATTATCCCATCGATGGGGAAACGCTGAAATTAACCTTCCGGGAAATTTATCTCCGATGGTCCGAAGAAAAGTTTCCTACCATCTCCCACTCCAACATCAAAGGCTATCGGGCAGCCTATGCCACTTGTGAAAACATTGCTGATATGCCATTTCACAATTTGAGACTCAATGATTTACAGCAGGTGATTGATCACTGTGGCAAAAACTATCCTACCCTGAAAAAAATTCGTGTTCTCTTTAACCAGCTCTATTCTTATGCCATGAAACACGAAATTGTCTCAAAAGATTATTCTGCCTATGTAAATATCTCGAAATACAAAGACCGGAATCCTAATAAAAACATACGAAGCTGTTTTTCCACTTCTGAAATTGCTCTCCTGTGGAAACACAAAAACGATCCCTATTGCCAGACAGTCCTCATGCTGATATACAATGGGGTCCGTGTCTCAGAGCTTTTGGATCTGAAGAAAGAAAATGTTCATCTGTCCGAACAATATTTTGATGTCATTGACAGCAAAACCGAAAACGGCATTCGAAAAGTTCCGATTGCTGACAAAGTACTCCCCTTTTACCAGCGCTGGCTTCATGACTGTTCCGATTGTGAATATCTCATCCATACTCTGGACAGCCAGCATTTTACCTATTATATGTATTACCACAATGTTTTCCAGCCTCTGATGTTTCGTCTGCACATCGATCATACACCTCACTGCTGCCGGCACACCACGATTTCCCTGCTCGCCGAAGCACATGTCGATCAGACGACCATCAAAAAAATTGTCGGTCATTCCGGCGCTATGTCCCTGACAGAACGGATTTACACGCATCTGGATGTACCTGCGCTGGTCGAAGCCATAAATCAGATTTAATCGCTTCTTGTATGTTGCTTGCGTGTTACTTGTAGAAGTGATTTTGCCCCAAACTCTGTTTATAAATCCGGTATTTCCAATACTTCCGCGGAAAATACCATGCATATTTCCGGTTAAGGTAACTTACAAGACTTCTACAAAGAAGAATGCTAAGGCAAAGACAAAGAAACTTACTTACACAATGAGAGTTGCTAAGGTAGGCGTTGCTTTATCTGGAGAGTCAGTAGTAGCTATTGGAAACACAACTAAGTTAACAAATACTAAGAAAAATTCTTCAAGAGCTAAGATTACTTACACATCCAGTGACGATACCATTGCAAAAGTAGATGCTGCAACAGGTGTTGTTACAGGTGTTAAGGCTGGTAAGGCAACAATCACAGCTAAGATTACAGTTGGTAAGGATTCTGCTGAAACTACTAAGGATGTAGAAGTAAAGAATGTTATTTTAGATTCTGTTACTCCTACAGAAGCAAATAAAGTTGTTGCTATTGTAAAAGGTAATACCAAGAACCTTAAGAAAGCAGATTTTGTTGTAACTGGTACTGAAACAAAAGCAACTGTAGCTGTGACAGATATTAGTGTTGATGCAAAGGATGCTACAAAGGTTACTCTTACTCTTGCAGCTAAACTGACAGATGCAAAAGAGTACGGTGTTGCATTAGATGGTATCACAAAGACATTTGTAGCTTCTGATGGAAAGGTTGATTCTATTTCCGTTGATCCAGTTCAGATTCCATATGCTGAAGCAACAGAAATTGACCTTTTAGCAAAAGATACAAAGGGAATTATTGTGAATAGAATGAAATGGAACAATCCAGATGCTGGATTTTCTTTCACATTCACAAAATATGATGGAACTTTACAGGGTGAGAAACTTTATCTGAATAAGATTGGTTCTGTTGCAGAAGGAAAGATTACTTATACATCTTCTGAGTATAATGCAGATGGAACACCTAAGGTAAAGCTGGAGAAACCATTTACAATTACAGCAGTTGATCAGGCAACAGTTAATAACTATGCAGTACGTCTTGGAAAAGCTACTGATAAGTTTGATAAGCTGAAAGATGATAATAAACTTGCTGTTGAAGACAATGGTAAGGTTGCATTTATTAAAATTAAAGATGCAAATGATAAAGAGGTTTCTGATTACAGCAAATATACAGTAGAAAGTTCTGATAAGAATATTCTTCTTCTTGGTTCATCTTCAATCAATAATGCAAAACATTATGTTGATGTTAAAGCTGTAACAACTGGAACAGCTTATATCATTGTCAAGAAAGATGGTAAGTATTGCACATCTCTTCCTATCAATGTTGTTGCTAAGAGAGAAGCTGCTTCTTTAACTATTGACAATGCAGCATTTACTTTATCTAATACAACAAACATTGATGATGATAAGGTCGTAACAGCTAAAGCAAAAGATCAATATGGTGATGATATCTCAATCGGCGCAAATGCTCTTTCTGCAGAATGTGTATATGTTGACGCTAAGAGCGGTTCTGCAATCAAAGTTTCAGATGTAAATGGTGATACTACTAATAAGTATATTGAAAAGACCGCTGCTGATAAGATTAAATTTAAGGGTCAGGTTGAGCCAGGTACTTATACATGGACAATTAATCTGAAGGTTTCTGATACTAAGACATTAAAGCAGACAGTTTCTGTTACTGTAAAGAAACTTGATGACACAAAGACAAATATCAGCTATGCATTAGAGTCTTCTGCAAGTGAGATTGATGCTGTTGTTAAGGATGATGCTAAGAATGGTGATTCTTCTGAGGCTACCGTACGGATCGCATTATGCAAAGATGGTGTTAAATCTGATTATCAGGAAGTTAAATATATTGTAAAGAAGGATGGTAAAGTTGTTACAGGTGCTGGAATTTCAGTTGATAATAGTAATATTGTAGCTGATACAGGTGCCTGGGGAGAAACATTAAAGATTACTGCTATGTCTGTAAGTGGAAATACCGCGACAAAACTTGCAGCAGGAACTTATGAAGTAACTGCTGAATGGACTACTTATGACAGCAATAGAAATCCTATTACAAACTCCCAGAAGACTCAGATTGTAGTTAAGGATACTCAGTCAGGTGCTGATGCACAGGTTGTAAATGATGGTGTATCTACTGTTCAAAAGACTACTGTAAAAGATCTTGCTGAGAATACATTAAAGGTTGTTCTTGGAGATACAACTTATGTAAATGTTAATAGAGGTCAGGATGATAAGGCTTTAAGTATCACAAAGGTTGAAGGAAATACAATTTCAGCTTCTGGTGATATTACCGGTAAGCATATTGCTTCTGGCGCAGAAGTTAATATTTCTAAGATTACATTTACTGCTGAAACATCCAGTGGTGTATCTTACGATTATACTGTATCTGTAGGAAGAACAGTAACAAACAAATAATTAAATTTGTTAGAAAGAGGTTGCTTTCGGGCAACCTCTTTTTCAAGTATAAAAAAGGAGTTAATTTACCTTAACCGGAAATACTGGATTTGTGAAAAAGGTTTGATGCACTATTAGCACTACAAGTAACACACAATTAACACATAAGAGACAGATAAGTGACAAATTGTTTCAGTTGTAATCCTTGTGCCATATGCTATAATATAGGTAGATAAACAAAGGATTTTAACGAAAGGAATCCCGACAGTCAATGACAAAAACAAATGATGACATTCATGTAAATAAAAAATATAAGGACACCGTATTCCGGAAACTGTTTGGCGAAAACAAAGAAAATGCCCTGAGTCTTTATAATGCGGTAAACCATACCTCATATACCAATCCGGATGATCTGGAATACACAACTCTGGAAGATGTCATCTACATGAAATACAAAAATGATGTTTCATTTCTTGTTGACAAAACATTGAGCCTTTATGAACATCAGAGTTCTTATAACCCGAATATGCCGCTCCGTGGATTTTTGTATTATGCGGATCTGTACCGGAAACTGATTCACCGTTCTGAGCGGCTGTACAGCAAGCATCTGTTGAAAATTCCACGCCCCCATTACATTGTATTTTATAATGGAAGTGAAAAGGACATGGCGGAAGAACGAAGGACTCTGCGGTTATCGGATGCCTTTGAAACAGATACCGGAACTGGTGAATATGAATGGACAGCCACAATGATTAACATAAACAGCGGGAAAAATCAGTCCATCATGGACAGCTGCCACGTACTGTATGAATATGCGGTCTTTGTTGCAAAGATTAAAAGATACCGGGATTCCATGGAATTAAAAGAAGTCATTGATCTTGCCGTCAGGGAATGCATCGAGGAAAATATACTCAGAGATTTTTTGGAACAGCATCGCAGGGAGGTGTGTGATATGTGTCTTACTGAATTTGATGAAAAGAAATATGAAGATGTCCTCCGCGAGGAAGGCCGGGAGGAAGGACTAGCAGAAGGGATTGAAAAAGGTCTAGCAAAAGGTCGTTCTGAAGAACGGAAAACCTTGCTTGAGATCGTCCAAAAGCTGAAAGAAGGAAAAACTCCGGAACAGTTAGTTGCAGATGGAATGGAAAAAGAATCTGTGGATTCTGCTATCACGTTAAGAAAGCTTCTATAATCTGTAATAACCCATATTTTATATAAAACAAAGAGTTATAAAGAAAGGGCTCCTGAAAAACACGGAAAAAACAAATGCTGATATTCATGTTAACAAAAAATATAAGGACACCGTATTCCGGAAACTGTTTGGCGAAAACAAAGAAAATGCCCTGAGTCTGTATAATGCGGTAAACCATACCTCATATACCAACTCTGGAAGATGTCATTTACATGAAATACAAAAATGATGTTTCATTTCTGATTGACAAAACATTGAGCCTTTATGAACATCAGAGTTCTTATAACCCCAATATGCTGCTCCGTGGATTTTTGTATTACGCGGATCTGTACCGGAAACTGATTCACCGTTCCGAGCGGCTGTACAGCAAGCATCTGTTGAAAATCCCACGCCCCCCACTACATTGTATTTTACAATGGAAGTGAAAAGGACATGGCGGAAGAACGAAGGGCTCTGCGGTTATCAGAGATGCCTTTGAAACAGATACCGGAGCTGGTGAATATGAATGGACAGCCACAATGATCAACATAAACAGTGGGAAGAACCAGTCCATCATGGACAGCTGCCATGTTTTATACGAATACGCAGTCTTTGTTGCAAAGATTAAAAGATACCGGGATTCCATGGAATTAAAAGAAGCCATTGATCTTGCCGTCAGGGAATGCATAGAGGAAAATATTCTCAGAGATTTTTTGGAACAGCATCGCAGGGAGGTGTGTGATATGTGTCTTACTGAATTTGATGAAAAGAAATATGAAGATGTTCTCCGAGAGGATGGGCGAGAAGAAGGTCGTTCTGAAGAACGGAAAACCTTGCTTGAAATCGTTCAAAAGCTGAAAGAGGGAAAAACTCCGGAACAGTTAGTTGCAGATGGAATGTACGTTTATGGGGTCAGACCCCAATGTGGTCAATAACCAGAAATGCCGATGTATTAACTGATGCTTTAGAACAAAATGAAATAGATGATCCGGAAATTGCAGATATTGAGGATGTCGGCTACGATGCAGATGGATTTAAAGTCGGAACCATTGATATTACAAATATCAACTTTGCCGAAGATCCCGGGAAAGAAATAATGCTCGAGACTTTAGAAGGTGGAGATGGATTTTCAATTGATGAATTAAGACCTTTTATCAAATAACAAAAGAAAGCGGATAATGAGCTATGTACGATAAAATTTCGGAAGTAAAAAATAATATGAAAAGAATAATCAGAGCCAGAGGTATGACTCGCTCTGAAAAATATACCCAAATCAAACAACTGAATCAATCCCTGTCATCAACCGAACAAAACATTTTAATAAAAGAACTCCATAGAGACTGTGACTATTATAACACTCTTTCCGATATAAAAGAAATAATTACCATAGGCTTAATGGGGTTTCCACTCTTGCTTTCTATTTATAGTTTGTGGGTTGATAGAAATGGAATTAAATTTTCTGATTATACGTCAACTCTTAAGTATATTTTGGTTTTTAATATTTTCTGTCTCTTTATCTTCGTTATAACATCAACCTTAAAAAATCATTGGGTAAATAATGCAAAATATCTGCTGGATATTTTGGGAGATGAATAAAATGGACTATCCGCTGTTTAAACGATGCTCATCTACAGATTCTCTCTTCATTTCATATGCAACTAACTGTTTCAAAATTTTCCGTTATATCTCTACTGGGATTTGATATTCTGCTGATACTAGAAAGTTTATGGGGTCTGACCCCAATGTGGTCAACTTAAGCCCCAAAGCCTTGATTTTTCAAGGCTATAGGGCTTT